>Ga0214921_10002133_pt1 | contig 32604 bp, 19 predicted proteins | sample LL1505_MetaG_FD_177992 | JGI IMG/M metagenome (GOLD analysis project Ga0214921, IMG submission 177992) | Freshwater microbial communities from Lake Lanier, Atlanta, Georgia, United States - LL-1505 | ecosystem: Environmental > Aquatic > Freshwater > Lake | place: USA: Georgia | collected... | reverse complement strand
TCTGAGCTCTTCGCCAATCTGCCACATGGGTACCAAAGAAAGGTGCTCGGGTCCAGATCAGTCGCCGTAGAGTTTTTGGCGCAGCTCGCGCCGCTGCTGGGCCTCAATCGACAAGGTTGCGGTCGGGCGGGCGAGCAGGCGGGGAATACCGATCGCTTCCCCGGTTTCTTCACACCAGCCGTACTCGCCAGAGTCGATGCGGACAATCGAATTCTGGATTTTCTTCAGCAGCTTGCGCTCGCGGTCCCGCGTGCGCAGCTCGAGCGCATGCTCTTCCTCGATTGTCGCCCGGTCTGCGGGATCTGGCACGGTTAGGGTCTCACGTAGGTGCTCGGTGGTCTCACCGGCGTTGGTTAGCAGCTCCTCCATCATCCCGCAAAGGGTCGTCCGGAAAAACGCAAGCTGCGCTTCACACATGTACTGACCCTCGGGCATCGCTCGGAGCTTCGCCTCGGTGAGGGGTTTCTTCGACTTGCCTGCGCTAATTTTGGTGCTGTTCGCCGCCATGTCTGCATACCGCCTTCGCGGGCTCGCCCGCGTTCATATTGGCAAATGCTGAGTCTATCCCGTTGTCGAGTCGCTCTGCACAGCTGCCTTAAGCCAGGCAGTATTGGCCAGCGCATTCATCGAACCACACGCTCCGTCAAGGCGGCTGTATTTCTAGCGGCGTCTTCGTGCAGAAACCAGTGAGGGAATCGGCAATCCTCAAACCAGCGGAAAGTACCCCCGGGCCGCGTTCTCCTCCAGTCGCAATCCCCGCCGCAGATATCCGCTGACCGTCTTGCCCATGTCGGCATGCTTGTCCGCCAACTGCCGTGGACTGTCGCCGATCCGGCCCACAGCCGAGGCCTTGAGTCTGAGTTCCTCACCAATCTGCCACATGGGCACCGCAGAGGCTACGGTTCGAGCACGGTGATATTCAACCACTCGGACGCTTTGGATAATTGACGTCGAGGTGATGGTGTCTAGAAAAAACGGCCATCCCAGTGGGCTGTCCGACAGTAGCGCACCCCGACGGCTAAAGGTCAGCAGTTGTTGCCAGGCAAACTCAGTCAACCTGCCAGCCTTGATGGGATCGCTGAAGTGCACAGAGACCCATAGCTCGCCCCTGACCGGTTCCTAAGACCTACCGTTGTCTTGGCGGCTCTTATTCTTACCGGGACGATGCAATCTCGAACTGCGCACTGTACTTAACGGTACTGCGTGGTCGCGGGGGCGTTGCACCTCGCAACGAGAGCGAAGTGCTTCCTTTGAATTTTTCTCTTGCAAAATTTTATGTATGGCTTTGCAGCGATGTGTCTGATAAAGCTTTGCCTTCTGGTGCGGCGTGTGTATAGTGAGTACTAATCAGTTGACAGAGCGGAGGTGAAATGGGTGACGAAGAGCGGTTCGGGGCATTCATCCGGCGCAAGCGGCTGGAAAGAGACCTTGGGTTGCGGGAAATGGCAAAGATCATCGAAATCAGCCCAACCTATCTGTCCAAATGCGAGCGCGACGAGTTTCCCCCACCCGCTGAGGCCACGGTTCGGTTGATTGCCAAGATTCTTGGGTGTGATGTCGACGATCTGTTGGCGCGGGCGGGTAGGGTTTCAAGTGATCTATCGGAAATTATTAAGACTCACCCCGTAGAACTCGCCGCTTTGCTGCGGACCACACGGGGCATGTCGGTCGAAGAGATCAATCGTTTGGCTCGCTTGGCGGAAAAGGCGAAAAAAGGCTAGCCGTGCAATCGAGGAATAGGATGCAAATGAGGATGAAAGACCTGTGATGCTAAAAGTGCCGTACCTGAACCCTAAGACCATTGAGCGCGACGCGATCGCCTTGCTAGCCGAATATGCTCGGGCTAGGGATATCGTCCTCGTTCCTCCGATTCCAATTGAGGACATTGTTGAGAAACACCTGAAACTAGGGATCGATTTCGATGACACGCACAGTTTGTTTGGCGTTCCGCGTGTAGGCGACAAACCAGACATCCTTGGCGCGATGTTCTTCAAAGAGGGGCGGATCGTGATAGACGAGAGCCTCGACCCCGAGGAGCACCCGAGGATCGAGGGCCGATACCGGTTCACATTGGCACATGAGGGGGGTGGGCATTGGCGATTGCACCGTTCCTATTTCGAGTCTGATTCTGGCGAAGTTGATCGGTTTGAAGGAGTTTCACCCAAGTCATTCATCTGCCGGTCGAGCGATGTGAGAGTGCCAGTCGAATGGCAAGCGGACTTTTACGCATCCTGCTTATTGATGCCGCGCGATTTGGTTTTCGCTGCGTGGAATGAAATGTTCCCAGACCAAATGCCGCGGGTCTTTCCGCAGAGCCAGCCAGTCGATCATCCATTTGTGGAGGTCCCCGTTGTGAAATTTAATATAGCTGGGCTGAAGTACGCCGATACTGCGGAAAGCGCCTTTGAGAACTTCGCCGTGCCACTGGCGAGAAGATTCATTGTTTCGCCTATAGCCATGCGCATCCGACTCGAAAAGCTTGGTCTGCTTCTCCGAAGGGTGCCGGCCTGAGATTTTTGCTCCGACGTGACCTCCCTTTTTTTTAGGAGATTGTTTAATGTCGACTGGACAGTATGACAGTGGGGTGGCGATTCAGTCCACATTTGAGACACGGGACTTTTACCTTGCCTGTTTCCTGCGCTGCACTGGCTATGACCTCGTCCATCTTAGGGCAGAGGGGCGACGCAAGGTCTTCGTGTTTCGAGACCGCCCGAGCCGGAGCGAAGACGTGCTGGGATTCTTTGGCGATGCCATTCGCGTTCGGCCGCTGCTCTTCGCTTCAACGATCAAAGACATGAAGGGACTACTTCACAATGGATAACGACGCACCAGACTTCGAAGCCGCGCGGAGCGGCGGTCCGCAATTTCGGGAGGCTTACGACCGACTCCGGCAGGTCATTCTGGAGGGGCTAAAGCATGGTCACTTCCGTTGCTCCATTACGAGCGCCATCGGAAAAGAAAAAAGGCGTGAGTTCGTGATCGAGGCAGGCAAGTCGCACAAATTCACAATACCGGAGCATGACCTGCCCCGCTAACGCAAGTTTTCGAGCGATCTCTGTGACGGGGACGCGAATATGAAAATGAAATCAAGTCCAGCGTCATCGGTGGGATTCCGAGATCGGAGACTGAAAAGGCGCCATCGGCGAGAAGCCGTAGGTGAAGTTTTCAATGAGTCCATCTCGCGTTCCGATCAGCGATCTAGTCGAGCAGGCGCATGCCGTCTGGCAACCGCGTATCCGACACACGCTTACCAATGAGGATGCCCGACAAATAACCGAGAACGTCATCGGTTTTTTTGCGATTTTGGGTGAATGGTCCCGTGCTGCCAAACCTCACCCGGTAAATCACGCCTTGCATTCGGCGCCAAACGATATGGGGGTCGAGTGCCATGAAGGCTGAATCTATCGCCAAAGCCCTCGGTGGGCGTAAGGTTGGCAGCGACTGGTTGGCGCGGTGTCCAGCGCATGATGACCGCACACCAAGCTTGTCAATTCGCGACTCAGAGAATGGAAAGGTTTTGGTCCGCTGTCATGCCGGTTGTGATCAGGGCGATGTGGTCTCGCACCTGAAAGCAAGCGGCCTTTGGGGACTAATTATTCCGCGTATACCTTTACGTGGCGCGGCGCCCTTGTTGATTGCGCAGCGAGAACCCCATCCTGACGACACTCGCCGCACCAGCGCAGCGCGTTCAATCTGGTGGGGGTCAAAGCTTGCAAATCAGTCGCTGGTCGAAACCTATCTCGCATCACGAAAATTGAGCCTTCCAGAAACGCTCAGGCTACGCTTTCACCCAAGCCTGAAACACCCTTCGGGAGAGTCGTGGCCCGCCATGGTCGCGTTGGTTACCGACGGTGTCAGTGATGAGCCTGTTGGCATCCATCGAACATTCTTAGCCCGTACCGGCACCGGGAAGGCTCTGGTCAATCCACAGAAAATGATGCTTGGGCCTTGCCGAGGCGGTGCGGTAAGACTCGCTACCCCGGTTGACCTATTGATGATCGGGGAGGGCATTGAAACCTGTGTCGCTGCTATGCAGGCAACGGGTCTGCCGGCTTGGGCCGCTTTGTCCGCATCTGGGCTGCAATCGCTTGATATCCCAACAGATGTGCGCAACGTAATCGTATTGGCGGATGGTGATCCCCAAGGCGAGTTGGCGGCCTACAACTGCGCCTTACGCCTGACACGACGTGGACATCAAGTACGAATCGCCCGGCCGCCAGCGGGCCTGGACTTTAACGACATGCTGGTGGATGGCGTGCGTTCGAGTGTAGGGGACGCACGATGAAGTTCCAGCAACAACTAAGTGGCGCAAACTCTATCGCCCGCGCAATTGATGCCGCCGGGGACATTCGTGATCCGCTCGAGGGTTTAGTCGAAAGAGCGACTATCGCTCCGGGGGCTCCGTTTGAGCCTGAAACGTTGGAGAGGCTCGCCGACCTCAAGAGAGTTAACCGCTCCGCATTCGAGAAAATCCGGGCGCAATTGCGTAAAGTTGGCTGCCGGGTAGGGGCCCTTGATAACGCTATTGCATCGGAACGCGGCGATGGAGGTACCCGCGGACCAAAGCAAGCCGATATCTTGATCGAACTTGCACAAGCGGCAGAGCTTTTTCACACGTCCGACGGCACCGGCTACGCCGACCTCGAACTCAACGGTCACCGCGGGACGTGGTCGATCCGTGGGAAGAGATTCCGTGGCTGGCTGGCACGCTGTTTTTATGAGGCCACTCAGGGCGCGCCCAATGCAGAGGCGCTTCAATCGGCGCTTAACGTGATCGAAGCTAAGGCGCATTTCGATTCGCCCGAGCGCATGGTCCATATTCGAGTTGGTAGCATTGACGAGCGGCGGTATCTCGATCTTGGCGATGAGACTTGGCAAGCTGTCGAAATCGACGGTAGTGGCTGGCAACTGATCGAAAACCCACCAGTTCGTTTTCGACGAGCCGGTGGGATGAAGCCCTTACCGGCGCCGGTCAAGGGCGGTTCAATTGACACGCTGCGATCGTTCCTTAATGTCCAGTCGGACGCTGATTTCGTATTGGTGGTTGCGTGGGCTCTGGCGGTGTTACGCGACCGCGGCCCCTATCCGGTACTCGTGCTCTCGGGTGAACAAGGGTCCGCTAAGTCCACGTTCTCCTCGATCTTGCGCGCTTTACTTGATCCGAATTCTGCGCCGTTGCGAGCATTGCCGCGAGAGGAACGAGACCTATTCATTGCGGCGAATAACGGCCATGTGCTTGCGTTCGACAATATCTCTGGCCTGACTTCATGGATTTCTGACACGCTGTGTCGCCTTGCGACTGGCGCTGCATTCGCCGTCCGGCAGCTTTACTCTGATCAGGACGAGGTGCTGTTCGAAGCGTCGCGTCCGGTGATACTCAACGGCATCGAGGAGATCGTGACGCAGTCTGACCTCGCGGATCGAGCCATGTTTCTTACGCTCGAACCGATTCCGGAGGAGAAGCGCCGACCGGAAGCAGAACTTTGGGCGGCATTTGAGGCTGAGCGTCCTCGGCTACTGGGTGTTCTTCTCGATGCTGTTGTTGAGGGCATCACGCGGCGGCCGAAGACACGTCTGGCGAAGCTACCGCGATTGGCGGACTTTGCTCTCTGGGCCACCGCCTGCGAGACAGCCTTATGGCCAACTGGTACCTTCTGGGCCGCCTATACTCGTAATCGTGACCAAGCCGTAGAAAGCATTCTTGAGGCAGATGCGGTTGCTGCCGCGATGCGCGTGTTAATGGCAACGCGGACGATGTGGACGGGGATTGCGACTGATCTTCTGGACGCCCTTGGCGAGGTGGTTGGCGAACGAGGTATGAAGTCGAAGGCTTGGCCAACCACCCCTGCCGCACTCTCCAATCGATTAAAGAGAGTCGCACCACTTCTTCGAAAAATCGGGATCGAGATTGAATACGCGGGGGGGGGGCGGGGGAGGGATCGCACGATCACTATAGGCTTTATCCCCAGGCCAGATTGCGAGGGTTCTTCCGCGTCCGTCTCGTCCGCACTGCAGGTATTCGAGGACAAGGCCGGTTTCGACAAGAGCCTGGCACCCGTTACCGATCGGACGATCGTAGGCAATTCGGTCGCAGACAACCGCACTGCTTGGGAGAAATTGGGTCCCAAACCTTGGGATCGTCCAATCCGGACCAATGCGGACGGTGCGGACGCAAAACGCCCGCCCCGACTGGAGCCCGAAGAGCCATCTGTTGCTGCTTGGACTGATCGGCTATGAGCGCGGTTGAAGCACTCAAGCAGGCCAGAGCCGCGGGCATTCGGGTCGGTGTCGACGGCGACAGGGTCGTCCTATCGGGTTCAGAACCACCACGGGCCGAGATTCGGGAACTCTTAGCGCGACACAAAGACGAAATCCTGACGTTGCTACGGCGGGGGGATGACGGTTTGTCGGTGGATGACTGGCGGGTCTATTTCGAACGGAGCATGCACTTTGCGGAAATTCGTTCTGACCTGCCTCGCGCGTTAGCGCACGCACGGGCTTTTGCTTGTTGCCTGGGCGAGTGGATGCATCGAAATCCGATTCGATCTCCTCCCGGGCGCTGTGACCTCTGTGGTGAATCCAATGACCTGCTGCTGCCCTTTCTCACCGGTTCCTCTTTGGAAAATCCAGGCCACACGTGGCTCCATGACAAGTGCTCGCGTGTTTGGCATCAGAAACGGCGGGCAACTGCCGTGTCGGCGCTGTTGGCGATGGGGATCAGACCACGCGTCGCTCCGGGATGCTTGGCTGGGGGGTAGGGGTACTCAATCTCCACCGGCCATCGACCGCCATGCGTGCCCGTAACCGTTTTTTCGTGAGCATCGTTTTTTTATAGGGGGACCTTCCCCCGGAGGCTGATCAGTGAATATTCCAAAATCATCGTCTGTGCGAAAAAAGAGTCAATCGCGGGCGAGTGTGAAGACTCAAACCGACACACAGGCGGAACTGTCGTGGTCCGAGCGAATGACCCCCCCCAGCGCACATGTCAGACGGTGCGAAAGCGGTTTGGAAATCAGCGATTGATTCGGTCTCGCCAGATCGATTAAACGAGCTCGATCGAGCGGCTCTTGGCGCATGGGCCACCGCCTGCGATCTTTATCGCCAGGCACAAATCGGGCTTGATGAAACGGGGCTGGTCGTCAAAGCCCCAGTCACTGGGACGCTCGTTCAGAGTCCGTACTTGGCGATCCTGAATAAGCAAGTCTCGATCATTGTTCGAACCGCGACGCAGTTGGGGTTCACCCCCGCATCACGGGCTCGCGTCAAGCCCGTTCCGGTTAAGTTGTCTGGTGACGATCCGTGGGCAGATTTTGTGGTTTGAGTCGCTGGGTGCCAGGCCCGCCGTGCAATGGATCCGGCCGCGTACCACGCGCATTGCGGCACAGATTACGGGCTACTCATGTCGTCGGATCGGTGATTGCTTCACTTGTCCTGAAAGAACCTCTAACTTATCCAAAACCACATGCCAAAGCCCTTGAAGCCAACCCTCTCAGGTGGCCCCGTCCCGAAACAGGCGGTGATTTATGCCCGGGTTTCCTCTAAGGAACAGGAAAAAGAGGGCTTCTCGATCCCCGCGCAGTTGAAATTGCTCAAGGAATATGCCGCTGCGCAGGGTTTTAAAGTTGCGCAGGAATACGTGGACGTCGAGACGGCGAAAGCGACCGGGCGCACTGCCTTCGGAGAGATGGTTAGTTTTCTCAAAGCCCGACCCACTATTCGGGCGCTTCTGGTTGAGAAGACCGACCGGCTCTATCGCAACCTGAAAGATTGGGTGACGGTGGATGAACTCGATGTCGAGATGCACTTCCCCAAGGAAGGCGTCGTGCTGTCCCGGGACTCTCGTTCCTCGGAAAAGTTTATGCACGGCATCAAGGTCTTGATGGCCAAGAACTACATCGACAATTTGTCTGAAGAAGCACGCAAGGGGATGCAGGAAAAGGCCGAGCAGGGCATCTGGCCGACCAGGGCACCGCTTGGTTATCGCAATATCACCGGCCCGGACGGCAAGAAAATCATCGTTCCTGATCCACCGGTCGCACCGGTTATCGTCAGGTTGTTCGAGTTGTATGCAACGGGCCAATACACCGTTCGCGAGGTTACCGTGAAGGTACGGGAACTCGGGCTGATCCACCGTAAAAGCGGAAACAAGATCCCCGTGAGCACCGTCAATTTTATTCTACGTAACCGCCTTTACTGCGGCTGGTACGAGTGGAACGGTCAGGAATACCAAGGCAGTCACGAGGCGATTGTTCCGGTTGAGCTCTGGGAGCGTGTCCAGGGTGTGATGGATTTTCGGTATTCGAAGAAGTATCGACGAATGACACGCGACTTTGCGTTCTCTGGGCTAATTACTTGTGGTGCTTGTGGCAGCGCGGTGGTCGGCGAGATTAAGAAGGAGCGCTATGTCTACTATCACTGCACAGGTTATGTGAATAAGTGTCAGGGTAAGCCGCCGTCCTGCAGCCGCAAGTATGTTCGAGAGGAAGTGTTAGAAGCCCAATTCACCGGGCTTTTGGGCCGCCTGCATTTCGACGATGAGGTCTTGGAATGGGTGCGTGATGCGCTTCACGCCAGCCATGCCGATCAACGGCGTGAACACGAGGAGGCGATCAAGCGACATCAGGCTGAGTACAAGCGGCTGGATGATCGAATCCGTGCGATGTACGTCGATAAGCTCGACGGCATCGTTGACGCGGCGTTCTACGACAGGATGTCAGCTCCCTGGCGCGAGGAGCAAAACCACTGCAAGCGCGAGATCGACCGCCTGCAGACTGCGAATCAGTCCTACATGGATGAAGGTGTGCAAATTCTGGAACTCGCGTCTAACGCCCAGGCACTCTTCGAAAGCCAGGAACCGCGTCAGAAAAGGCGACTGCTCAATTTTCTGCTATCGAACTGCTCGTGGCAGGACGGTGAGATCGTCTCAACCTTCCGCCAACCCTTTGATTTGCTTGCAGAAACAACACGCCTGTCAGTCGCCCAAACAGCGACCACTACGGCGCTTTCGGACAGAAAAGACATTTGGCTCCTCGAGTTGGGCTCGAACCAACGACCTACGGATTAACAGTTCTTGCGTTTCTACGTTGAACCAGGTCGTTTGGCGTTGATAGTATCTGTTTTTATATATATAAAACAATAATTTACGGTTTTTTGTCATTGACCGTCGTTGATTGATTTCGATAGAATCCTGTTACATGAGCCGTTACATGGCGACGTTCGGATTCTGGAGGCCTCGATGTCACGTGTCAGTTTCACTGCGAAGCGTGTGAGCGAATTTGGTTGCCCAGAGGGCAGGGCGCAAGCGTTCTTGTGGGATGAGGGCGTTGCCGGGTTGGGCCTACGGGCTACCGCGAACGGGGCGAAGGCATACATCTTCCAGAGTGTGCTCGGCGGCAAGACGCTGCGCTCGACGATCGGGTCCCCGAGCAACTGGTTGATCAAAGATGCCCAGGCCGAAGCTCGTCGGTTGCAGACACTAATAGATAAGGGTGTTGACCCTCGACAGGCGAAGGCGGAGCAGATCGCTCGTGACCAGTCCCAGAGGCAATCGGCGAAGACGAAGCGATTACAAGACTCAGTGATGATCTCTGAGGCTTGGGCCGAATACTTGAAGGACCGGCGACCGAGGTGGTCAGAGCGTAGCTATTCCGATCACGTTCGGCTGTCGTCTATGGGTGGTGTCGAGCGCCTTCGAGCGGCTGGGGTCACTAAGCCGGGCGTTCTCTCGTCAATCATGACGATGAAGTTGTGTGACCTTACGTCAGAGCGATTGACCCTTTGGTTGGACCGCGAGTCCAAAACCCGACCGACCAGCACAGCGCAGGCCTTTCGGTTACTGCGAGCCTTCATCCGCTGGTGTGCCGAACACCACGACTACAAAGCGATCGTACCGCTTGATAGTTACCGCGCTGGCAAGGTTCGTGAAGCTGTGCCAGTGAGTAGGCCCAGGGAAGGAGACTGCCTCCAGCGTGAGCAGTTACCAGCATGGTTCCGCGCGGTCCGAGAGATCGGCAATCCCGTGATTTCGGCATACCTACAGGGACTTGTTCTGACCGGGGCGCGGCGTGAGGAACTGGGGGCCTTGCGCTGGACCGACGTCGACTTTAAGTGGAACACGCTGGCAATCGGGGACAAGGTCGAGGGTGATCGGGACATTCCGCTGACGCCTTACCTGAGCCAGCTGTTACGCGAGTTGCCCCGGCAAAACGAATGGGTCTTTTCCAGCAAGTCAGCCAAGTCGGGAAGGTTGGTTGAACCCACAATCGCACATCGCAAGGCGCTCGAGCAGGCTGGGCTGCCACATGTTTCGGTTCATGGACTGCGGCGTAGCTTCGGGACCTTGGCCGAGTGGGTCGAGATGCCGACCGGTGTTGTCGAGCAGATCATGGGCCACAAACCTTCAGCGATTGCCGAGAAGCACTACCGACGCCGTCCTATTGACCTGCTCAGGCAGTGGCATACCAAGTTGGAGAACTGGATCTTGCAGGAAGCAGGGGGCGAGTAGGGAATGACTTGACGATCCCATTCAATGGCAAACGCATTCAAGTTTTCAGGTCGATCAGTTGTCATAGTAATTTCAAGAAGGAACGTAACAGATGGCAAAAGCAAGCGGCGTCCGAGCTGCCCCGAAACTCTCCAAGCAGAAGAGGAAGGGTAGCGTTGAACTTGATTTCCACTCGCTTCTTCGGCTGGTTGGTCTTTGGACCGTTGCAGTGTTGGTCACCGAAATTGAGCGTAATGGGGTCATGGTGGGTGACGGCTATGGGCGACTGCAGCAGGCAAACGACGGAGATGAGTCCGACCCGAGATCGAGGAAATTCGCACTCAAGTTATTGCGTGACTGTTACGCAGAGGAACAGGATCCCGAGCCTGAGCGCAGCTGGCTGAGTGAGCGTTGGGACGTGGAGACGCATCCGCTGGAGACATTCGGATGGCCGCGTCGCTTATTGCCGAAGTTCGGAGAGATTGATATCAAGAAGGTTGCTTTAGGAATCGAAGCGCCTGTTCCCGAAAAATGGGTCTCTGAGGATCCAGCCAGCGCCCCAGGGGGGTCTTGCGAGAACGAGGAGGCTACCGGTGGCTGGATTCCAGCCGCAAGAACCGTTGCAAAAGAGTACCTTGACTCTGCTGACTCCAATGTTCGACCCAGCCAAGCGCAGGTTTCCCGCGCAGTTGCTCGTACGTTAAAACAGAACAAGATCTTCGGCCGGGGGAGCAAAGAAGTCAGCCCGGACACGATAGTTCGAGAAGCCCTGAGGGGCCAGTGGTGGGCCGAAAATGCCCGGGGATTCGGGAATCCCGAATCCGGGAATCCCGGAATACAAAAAACCCATATAAAACAGTAGCTTGTCTGTTTTCTAACTCCTTGCCGGGGAATAAAACCCATACGCAAATTGAGGTCCCGTAACCGCGCCGACACTGTCGGCACTGATGGACTTCAATATGGCAACCGCTATCAATCACGAGGGGGGATCTCAAAGTCATGAGGCCCCATTCCCGCCACTAGAGCGAATTACTCGCCCGGCTGTCGATACTGATTCGGCGGCGTACTACTTGGGGCGAAAAGCCCAAACCCTGCGCACGTGGGCTTCCAAAGAGAATGGTCCGCTTCGGCCAATCCGCGTCCATGGTCGACTGGCTTGGCCTGTCGACCAAATTCGGAAGATCTTGGAGGTATCACATGCGTGATACCGAAAACACCGACTGGGCGTTCCCGTACGTGGGTGCGCAGTCCTGTTCTTACGCGGTGCCTTTCCTACAACATTGGGGGCGCCTTGACGCTCCCGCTTTCGCAAGGAACGTCAAATGACTTCAACCACCTCGCCCTTTGCATCATTGCGCCTGTCGCAAAACTTCGGCCAATCACTTGGCGTCAAAAAAGTTCTGACCACGGTACCGGTTGGTAAACCATCGAAAGACCGGTTCTTCAGAACACACCAGTCACCAGACTGGGTGTACCCCACATTTGTCTTGGAGGACAAGGTTGTAGGCGAAACCTACCTCGTTTCTGAGGAGGTCGCATCGGCACTCGGGAGCCTTGTGAGGCCCGTGGAGCTGTATGTAGTCATCGACCGGCAGGACAACCTGTTTCTTGTTCCCGTCCCGTTGCCAGGGTCGAATGGGGTCAGGAACCGGTGGCATGAGACTTTGCTCTTTGCAGTGATGCGGGCCAAGACCGTCTGGTTACGCATCTCTGCCAACAAGGCTTTGGGGGGTTATGAACCCTTTGAACCCATCGCAGAGTTACCTGAGCCGACCTGGCCTTCCACTACGTTGGAAGAGTTGCTCGAAATTGCTTTCAGGGGCCGCATCATCACGACTGTCGACCACCCAGTCGTCCAAGAGAAATTCGGGGGTGTCTGATGAACCAATTATCGAAGTTCACTGACGGTGTGTTCCTGATCGACTTTGAGTTCCGCCCCGAGAACGGGAGGGAGGGGAACACCCCAGAACCAGTTTGTTTGGTCGTGAGGGACTTCCCAAGCGGCGTCACGCACCGGTACTGGCAGGACGAACTCTACGCCCTTACCACTGCGCCGTTCTCAGTCGAGAGTGGCGCTCTGATCGTGGCCTACTTTGCAAGCGCTGAGTTGGACTGCTTCATTCAATTGGGCTGGCCCCTGCCGGAAAACGTGCTGGACCTGTTTGTCGAGTTCCGGTGCTTGACTAACGGGACGACGCCCCCCAACGGGGCAGGGTTACTCGGGGCACTTCTGTACTTTGGTCTGCCAACCATTGCCGCTGAGCAAAAGGAGGCCATGCGTGATTTGGTGTTGCGAGGTGGTCCGTGGGGAATGCAGGAACGTCAAAACATCTTGGAGTACTGCGAGAGCGACGTCTGCGCTCTCGAGCGATTACTCCCGGCGATGTTGCCCTCCATAGACTTACCAAGGGCCTTGATGAGGGGTCGGTACATGAAAGCGGTCAGCCGAATGCAGGCCACGGGTGCGCCTGTAGATACCGAAACGCTTCGGGAGATCGAAACCCATTGGGGGCATATCCAAGACGCCCTGATTGCTCAGATTGACGCCAGCTACGGTGTTTACGAAGGCAGGACTTTCAAAGCCGAGAACTGGGCCGACTACCTCCGGCGGGAGGGGATTCCTTGGCCTCGGCTGCCAACCGGTTTGCTTGAGTTGAAAGATGACACTTTCAAGCAAATGGCCCGGATCTATCCAAAGGTGGCACCGATGCGTGAGCTTCGCTCGGCTCTGTCTGAAATGCGGTTGTTGAATCTGACGGTTGGTCAGGACGGGCGAAACCGCTGCCTGCTTTCGCCCTTCGCCTCTAAAACCGGACGTAATCAGCCCTCAAACTCAAGGTTTATATTCGGACCGTCTGTCTGGCTGCGGGGGCTGATTAAACCAACTGAGGGATTCTGCCTTGCTTACATTGATTACTCGCAACAAGAGTTTGGCATCGCTGCGGCACTCTCTGGGGACGAGAAAATGATGGAGGCATATCGAAGCGGCGACCCCTACATGGCCTTTGCCACTCAAGCTGGGGCCGTGCCGCCAGGTGCGACAAAGCAGACGCACAAGTCGGAGCGGGAACAGTTCAAGCAGTGTGTTCTGGCGGTTCAGTACGGTATGGGCGAGGTGGCGTTAGCTCAGCGGATTAACCAACCCGTGGCGAGGGCGCGTCAATTACTGACCCTACATCGCCAAACATACAAAACCTTCTGGGCTTGGTCAGATGCGACCCAAGACGAAGCCGTCCTGAATGGCAAATTGTGGACAACCTTTGGCTGGGAGCTTCGGGTCGGTGGCACGGTCAACTCGCGCAGCTTGCGTAATTTCCCCATGCAAGGCAACGGCGCGGAGATGCTCCGAATCGCTTGTATTTTCTTGACCGAGGCTGGAGTTCGAGTGTGCGCCCCAGTACACGATGCTCTGCTCATCGAACTACCGGTTGGTGAATTGGAGTCAGGTTTGGCCAAAGCACAACATCTGATGCGTCAGGCTAGCCGCGCCGTATTGGGGGATTTCGAGCTTGGCTCGGACGCAAAGGTTGTCGGCTACCCAAACAGGTACATGGATGAAAGGGGGCAGGTTATGTGGGACACGGTCACGGGGCTTATTCGCCAAATCAAAAGTCGCCCACCGCAGCAGCCAGCCTCACCACCTGTGGCCGTGGACCCCACCCGCTCATTCTTATAAAGGTATCTATTTATGTATAGGGATGATAGGGATATCCCAGTCAAAAGGGTAAGACACGACGCCTTCACGGGTGAGTATGCTGACGCCCCATTGACTGAGCCTTTCCTCAAGGGGCCAATACCCATGGCATGGCTCAAAGCAGCGGCTGACTTGCCGGGAAAGGCATTTCAGCTTGGGATTGCAATTTGGTGGCTACGCCCCATGTCAAAGAGCGAAAACTTCAAGTTGACTCGGAAAGCATTGGACTATGTGAGCATTTCGCGGGATGCGACTTATGACGCATTGAAGCGATTGGAGGAGAGTGGGCTAGTCCGAGTTCAAAGGCCTCCCGGACAACGTCCGATTGTGGGAATCCTGGATGTTGTTACTGAGGATACAAGTTAGGAAACCATGGATTTTACGGTCCGGAACAAGGGGGGGGCCGCTTTTTAGAACTTTGGCCCACCGTTGAGTCCACTGTGCAAATACCGCCGCCTAAGCGGATTTGTCCCACTCGGTTCAAGAGGTTGGGTGGTTAAAGAAATTTCACCCGCTCTTTGGTCGCTAAATGCGGTGTAAGGGGTTGTCAATCACATACAGCAAAGCCTGAGCCAAGGATTTGATGGGCACGTATCCAAGCGGTTTTCGGCCCCGGAATCGGGGCGCAGAGGTCATGTTGAGCAGGTACATCAAGTCCTCGAGTTGGTAAATCCGAGCCGTCTGCGCCGACCGTTCCACTCGGTCCGCCCTTCGTTCCCTGCCGTGAATCGTGTGTGCTGCTGCGCACCGCTGCTTACCTTCGACGGTCTTGGGGCCGGTACTCTTGCCGCCATGAGTTCGGCAAACCCGCTTGCCCCGCATCGCAGGCGCCCGGCATTGCTGCTTTGTGCGCTTCGATAGTGCTTGGCATTGACGGCAAGTGATTGAACCATTCGCCAAAGTTATGTTTTGATTCATCAGTGACCTCGCTGGATTCCTATGCTGCGGTCGAGAAGCGGCATCGCTGTTCCAGGCACACCAAACTGATCAGCGCCGCGCACCATCATAAAGGTACCCCCCCTCGAAAGAACGCTCTCTGCTCGTCTAGAACAGTGTGCAGGGGGTTCTGTGGGTCCCATCCAGCCGATTTAGGGGGTGGGGGTACGGTGGGGTCTGCCCAGCGTGAAATTGACAAGGGGCGAGGGGGCCTGAATCGTAAGCGTATGCGCTTGTTCCGATTAGACAGTTCGGAGCAACCGAGACATTTTCAAGTTCCTTGAGGCGCTCCGCGGACTGCGTCCAGAGCTATCTTCAAAACTGCACCCGGGTAAGGTCGGGTTGCGTCGTCCGGGGCGCTGCAATCGGGTCGGACACGTACCGGGAAAACTCTGGCGCGGTATCCCGCTCTTGTTTCCATGCGCTTTGCCGAGAGATACAGCGCTCGATCTCTGACATTACCGCAGGGAGATACTGGCTCAATGTCCCGGGAGGTTTAGGACATTTTTAGGACAGTCCGTTAGAGTTCAATCCGCGGTTAACTGTAAGCCATTGAATTTAGATATTAATTTGGTGGGCGAAGATGACCGATTTTCGAAACCCCGGTTTAAGGGGGCAACGCAATTCGAAAGTCGGTGATCTTGGGGATCCGAGTCCTGTCGAACACTCCGCCAAGCCAACAGCCAGGCCGCACTAAATCACAAACTAGACTCTTGGCCTAGTCGGTCACCTGGCCGCGACGCCTTTGCTCTTCTCGAACGACCGCATGCGAAGCTTAGGCTCCCCAGGTTAGCTTGAGGCAAGGCGAACTGCTCTTTCAGAACTCAAACACTGCCACCTCCGGGCGCGCGCCGAAGCGGATCGGCAAGATCGACATCCCGACGCCACGGGATACATAGAGCCAGCAACTTGGGGTCTCAAAAAGGCAAGGAACTAGGCCCTTGCAGCTTCTGCAGCAACCTAGATAAGCCGCAGCGACCTACTTACGACCGACAAAACTCCGCCAAGCTTGGCGAATTGCGTCCTGTACTGACTGGGCATGGCGATCGATGTTCCAGGCAGCCGCTTTGATCTGGCGCTGGCGCAAACCGCGCTTGAGCTTGAGAAGGGCTACGCGGTCGTTAGCCATGGTGGCGGCAATCCGGACATAGGACTCGTCGTCTTGGGCAACCCAGTGGTGCAGGCCCAACGCCGTCATGAAGCTCGCGCCCATAAGCGAGACGAAATGAGAACCAGCTAACACCACAACCGGCACCCCCATCCACAGCGCTTGCAACGTGGTGGTGCCGCCGTTGTAGGGCACTGGATCGAGCGCAATGTCGATATCGGCATATTCGGCCATCATATCGCTAAGGCCCACCGGTCCGCGAAACTCCAGGCGGCTGGTATCGATGCCATGCGATGCAAAGCGCCTCTGGAAAGAAGCAACAGCCCCGGCGTCCTTAAAGCTCGGCGCCTTGAGAACCAGCCGCGAATCAGGCACAGCTTGGAGAACCCGCGCCCACAGCGCAATCGTGCGCGGCGTGAGCTTGGGCGCGTTGTTGAAAGAGCCGAAAGTCAGGGTGCGGGTCTGCTGCGCCTGGCCGTACTCGGGAAAGTGATAGTCCACCTCGGGGTGATAGCAGAACAGGGTGCCGGGCAGCCGGATCAGCTTTTCACTGAAGAGCGCTTCGCTGCCCTTGGGCGCCACCACCTCGTCAGCAAGCAGCCAGTCGATATGAGGTACGCCGGTCGAGCCGGGGTAGCCGAGGTAGCTCATCTGAACCGGTGCCGCGCGCTGGGCAAACATCGCCATGCGGTTCAGGCTGGTGTGACCAGCTAGGTCGACCAGAACATCGATCTGATCGCGGGCGATGCGCTGGGCCAGTTGCGCATCGCTCAGAGTGGAGCATTCGACCCAGTGCGCCACCCGCTTTTGCGCCAGGCGCGTCTGGTCGTCATAGGACCCCCCGGTGAAATAAACCGTCAACTGCAGCTGCGCCGGATCAAGCCGGGGCAGGATGGGCTGCATGAAAATGTTGACCGGATGCTGGTGATGGAAGTCGGCCGTCACCAACCCAACCCTCAGGGGCCGATCAGGGTCACGCCCATTAGGAAACGATGCGAGGGCGCGTGCGCCCTCACCCCAGGCTGAGAACAATTCGCGGTGCAGCTGAGCGACCTGCTCGGCGCTCAGGCGGTCGCTGTAGAGCGAGGACATGGCTGCGCTCGAGCTCATGCGTGAGCCTTTTCCCTCGGCCTGGGCCAACTCTGTGTAAAGGGCTAAGGCCGTATCCGCATCGCCTAACCGGCCTGCGATGGAAGCGCGCATGGACTTGGCCCCCGGCTGCGGCGCCAGCGCCTCAGCCTGGGCCAGAGCGGCCAGCGCCTCCTCCAACTGCCAACTCTCTGCATACGCATGCGCCAGATTCCAGTGCGACATAGCACTGCCTGGGTGCAAGTCGACCGCCCGCTTGAGCACCTGCTGCGCCTCCTGCCAGAGGTTGAAACGAAACGAGGTTTCAGCCAGGCGCGCCAGGGTGGACTCGGCGGTGGCCGCGCTGGCCCTTTCAAAGGCGCGGTGGGCCTCGGCATCCATGCCCAGACGAAGCAGAATTTCAGCCAGATCAATCTGCATCTCGGCCAGTTCATTGACCTCAATCGCATGGTGCTGCCGCTCGATGCGCTGGGCCATCAAGGCTTGGCGCATCGCTTCCAGAGCGCGTGCCGCATCGCCGCGCTCAAGCCGAAAGCGGGCCATGCGCCAATGAATGAGGCGCGGGACCTGGCTCGATCGCGCGCCATCGTCCAGCGTCTGCCCAGCTGCCTGCTGTGCTAAGGCGCCGCCGACAAGTACTGCTCGATGATAAGCGATGGCTGCCATGTCCCACTGGCCCGCCTCCTCCAATCCCCGCGCCATGGACAGCAAAGGCTCCCAGCGCATGGGCGCGACCGCCATGGCCTGCAGGTAGGCCGCAAACATGGGCTCATAAGCGGTCTGGTGGCGCAGCACATGGCCCAGCTCCAGCCAGGCGCTAAAGTTGTCCGGCTCGCTTTGAACCACCGCCTCGAAATGGCCTCTGGCCAGATCGAGATGCTCCAGGCGGGCCAGGCAGCGGGCCAGTTGCATGCGGGCGGGCATCAGGCCTTCATCGCACTCGAGTGCCGACTCCAAAGCACCCCTGGCCTCCTCAAATCGGCCCAGGTCGTGCAAAGCATTGCCCCAATTAAAGAAGGCCTGCACTGGTGCGCCCGGCAAGCCGGCTGCCTGGCGGTACAGCTCAGCAGCGGCCTGCAGATCTCCTGCGCGCCGACGCGCCACGCCCTGCTCGATCAGCTGTGCCACCTCGGTGGCAGCGTCGGACTCTGCTTGGGGCAATACGTCCGTGCGCTTTATGCTCTGATCTCGCCGTGGTCGATCAGAGCTTTCTCGTATCCGCTTATCAGCATCCATGCATCAGGGCTGGTGGAGAGTTGGCGAGGCGAGCGGTCAAACAACCGCCATCGCTGGGCTGATCAGCAGTTGTGCCAGCGCGCTGTTGTGGTTCCAAACGGCAAAGTTACTGCCATCGACCATTTCATTGCTGGCGCGGGTCCAGTTTGCAAAGTCTGCTAAGTCTACGGTATCGCCGGCATTACCTTCCAGCCGCAACTGACGCCGCGGCTCTATGGCGGCGAGCGCCTCGCCCGAGACGCCGTTGGTGTTGCTCGCATTCCAGATATTGTTATCACCGAAATTGAGAACATCGATGAGGCGCAGCCGGAGCGTGTTGTCTCCTGACCCGTTGATGTCTATCCGTTCGATGCCCTCCAGCGCGGAACGCCTCACCTGGCTCAGATCGAAGTCGACACCGGCGCCGGCCAATTGCAGCGCATCAATGCCCGTGCCGCCATTGATGCGGGCGATGTCTTGGCTGGCATTGCCGATGCTAAGCGCAAGCTCGGCGAGGTTGTCGGCATTGAGCACGAAGGTATCGTTGCCGCGGCCTCCGTACATCACATCGGCGCCGCCATTGCCGGTGACGGTGTCATTTCCATCGCCCGCCACAATCTGGTTGGCTCCGGCGGTGCCACTGAGGCTTTCTGCAGCGCTGGTGCCAATCACGTCGCCATTGGCGGTCTGGAAGGTCATGGACTGCATGTCCGACAGGCCACCGAAGATGATGAAGGACATGCCGGACTTTTCCGTCCGCCCCGCAGCGGTGTCCTCACCAGAGCCGATGATCAGGTCGGCGAAGCCATCGCCGTTGACATCTCCTGCGCCGTCCACACCCGTCAGGAAGGTGGCCGTGCCAAAGGGCTTGATCCAGAAACCTTGGCTGGGTTGCAGATTGCTGACGTCGACCGTTGTGTTGCCGGTCTGACCATAGATCAACCAGGCATGCCAGCGCCCAGAGGAGACGGCGATCATGTCGTCCAGACCATCGCCGTTGAAGTCGCCGATGCCGGCAACACGGGTCAGAATGCTTTCGGACGTGGAGCCACTCATGCCCTTGATGGCAAAGCCCTGCGTATTGCCAGCCGCACCAATTTGGGCCGCATCAACGTTGCCCCCCGTAGCGCGGCCAAAGATCACCTTGGCCTCGGTGACCCCGGGCACCACGATGTCGTCCAGGCCATCACCGTTCACATCACCCACAAAATCCATCTTGGAGGCGACTGCCATCGATGAGGTGGCTGACTGACCGATGTTGGAAACAACGAAGCCCTTGCTGAAGCCTGCCGAGCTGAACTCGGTGACATTCAGGCTGGCCAGGGTGTTCGCGCCGTACAGCACATAACCCGTGCCGACCGGGCTTGAGCCGACGGCGCCTGTTCCAGAACTAGAAGTTCCAGTGTTGGTCGTGGTGACCAACAGGTCGGTGTAGCCGTCCCCGTTGATGTCCCCTTCACCCGCCACGGTGGAGCCGAGCATCGGCCCCATGCGCGAATCGCCTTGCAGGATGAAGCCACCGGCCACACTCAAGCCGCTGAATGCGGGCAAGACGAGATTGCTGCGCGCGGTGGTCGAGCCGAACAGAACCACCACCCGACCGGGCTCGGAGATTGTCCCGGTTCCGCTCGAGGCGAGTGACTGCCCGATGGCGATATCCTCCAGGCCGTCGCCATTGAGATCACCCACATCGGCAGCCCCTGCGTTTCCCCCGCTACCGGACGGCTGACCGCTTCCTGAGTTGTACGCAATTCCTCCATAGCTCAGGCTGGTCTGCTTATCGATGCGAAAGCCCAGTGCAGTGTTGGCGCCGCTATCGAGCGAGCTTAACTGCACGGCCTGCCCTGTACTGCTGCCATACAGCAAGAAGGCTCCGCCGTTCCTGGTGTTATTAGCGTAGATGCTGGCCACCAGGTAATCGGGCAAACCGTCACCGTTGAAATCCAGTTCGCCCGCGAGCCCGAAGGAGCCTGTGCGAATCGCTCCCCCGCCTCCGGGGTTGATCTTGAACCCATTCGACGTTCCTGCAGACTGCATAGCCGACAGCTCAACGGTCGCCATCCGCGTCCCGCCATAGACGACATAGGCTGCGCCCGGGCTGCTACCGTAGGTCGCCGTTGCATCAAGGGGTGCAGCGACCAACACATCCTCATAACCGTCGCCATTGATGTCGCCGAGCTTGCTGACTGCACCACCGGCATAGGCGCCGCCGCCCGTATACGAATTGCGCGTGGTGTTGCCATTGATGCTAAAGCCATAACTCGGCGTGGTCTGATTGCCAGGCAATGTCAGCGGCAGGTCGAAGGCGTAGCTGACGGTAACCGTGCCCGAAGGCAGCGATGCATTGCCCGTGCTGGGGCTGACGACCTGCGCCGTGACGGCGACCGAACCGTAGCCCAGCGCGTCGAGCGTCGCCGCAGGTACAGTGATGTCGACATATTTGTTGGTGATATCAGTGCTGGTGAGGGCCGCGCTGTTGATGACCTGGCTGCCCCAGTTGAGCCGCACCGTGTCACCGGCGACCGCCGGCACCGTGACGCCGGACACGCCGCTGGTCGGCAATTGCACCCGCACGATGGTGCCGTTGATGGCCTCGGACTTAAAAAGCGTGTTCTCCACATTCCCGGTGCTGGGAATGGTGCCTGTGGTCCAGTCCACGGCATAGAGCGCCTCGGGAATTCCGGTGCTGCTGCTGGCACCGCCGGACGCCCAGGCGGTCGCGCTGATGATGGGTGCGTTGGCGGTGATGAAGTTGACTGCCACCTGTAGCGTATCAGCGGCCGACACCAGGTTCCCCCCAGTCGGCGCAGTCAGCAGGTCCGCGCTGACCGCCACCGTCCCGCTGCTGCCATTGGGGGTCACAGCTGTCAGGATGGCGGTGGGCACCAGAATCTCGACATAGCCATTGCTCAGGTCGGTGCTGCTCAGGGCCGAGCTGACAACGGTCTGCGCGCCCCAATTGATGCGCACCGCATTGCCGGCTATCGCCCCGGTGTCCTTGATCGAGACCCTGAGCACGGTGCCACCACCGCTTTGGGCTTCGCTCTGGATCAGGCCATCGGTCCATTCAAAGTCAGAGGTGCTGACCAGGGTGGGCGGCATGCGCACATTCATGTCCGCATCCACGATCACCTGTGACAGGCCCGTGCCCGACTGGAACACCCGGAAGGTGTTACCACCCTGGGTCACGTTGCCAATGTCTCGGTAGGAATTGGTGATCGTTAGCGTATCCCGGCTGCTGCCATCGACCACCAGCTGATTGCCCTGGTTGGTCGATCCCCAGCCGGAGGCCCCATTGCTGCTGGCCACGGCCCAGCCGGTGGTGGTGTTGAAGCTGTTGTCGGTGCCTGCCAGCGCCAGCAGATCACGCCGGCTCAGCTTGACTTCGTTGCCGGTGGTGCTGGAAGTGATGTCGATGCGTTCGATGCCGGTGATCGCCAGGTTGCTGATGGCGGTGAGATCGAACAAGAGCCCGTCGCCATTGACATCGAGGGTGTCCAAGCCGGTGCCGCCATCGATACGCGCAACCGCCTGGGCATCGTTGCCACTGTTTCTTGCCAGCTTGAGCAGGTTGTCGGCATTGAGCACGATCTGGTCGTTGCCACGGCCGCCATACAGCACGTCGGCGCCGCCGTTGCCAATCAGCGTGTCATTGCCGTCGCCGCCGACCAGTTGGTTGTTGCCGCTGGTGCCAGGGAGCGCGTCTGCACCGGTGGTGCCGATGGCGTCGCCATTGGCGGTTTGGAAAACCATGGGTTCCAGCAAGGTCACACCGCCGTAAACGACGCGGGTAATACCGCCCTGTGCCACGCCAGAGGCTGTCTCGCCGCCGTAAGTGGTGATCACCAAGTCGGCCAAACCGTCGCCGTTGATGTCTCCGCCTCCAATGGCCGTGCGACCGAGCTTGTAGCCCAAGCCGGCGATTGATGAAAGGCCGTTGATGCGGAAGCCCTCGGTAGCCGTCAAGGCATCGAGTGTCAGCGCCGTGGTGGCCGTGCGGCCATAAACCAAATACGCACCACCCACCGGCGAGGAGCCGCCCACCGACAAGCTTTCGTTACTCACCACCATGTCGGCCAGGCCGTCGCCGTTGAAGTCGCCCACCACATCGGTGTCTGTCACAGTACCGCCACTCATGATGAAACCGCCATTGCCCGCCGCCAAATCACTCACGTTCACCGACGTGCTGTTGGTCTTGCCAAACATCACAAAAGCACGGGTAACACCGTCGCTGAAGGCAATGTCGTCCAAGCCGTCACCGTTGATGTCACCGGCATTGGCGGTGCTGAACTTGATCGAGTTTTGCCCCGTCAAGCCGCTGATTACAAAGCCACGGCCATTGGTGGGCGACGTGAGTGTGGCGTTGCTCCAGGCCGCCACCGTTGAGCTGCCGTAATACACATACACCGGCCCGGTGCCAATGCCTGATGTTGGCACTTGCGCCAGCGCAAAGTCACTGTAGCCGTCGCCGTTGAAGTCGCCATTCAAGGTGGGCAAAATGTTCCCAGAGTTGAACCCACCCCCAGAAATATTCACATAGCTCGTGCCCGTGCCGGTGCCTGTGGCCAAAGTGCCTGAAGTGCCTGTGGGCAAGGCCACGCTGCCACCCGGGGTGAAGTTGGTGCCGCCAAACACCAAATAGTTGGTGAAGGTGCTGCTGTTGTTGAACAAGATGTCTTCATAGCCATCACCGTTGACGTCACCCACCACGCTCGGCTCGTTGATCGAACTGGTCGAGGTGAACGCAAAGCCGTTTGTGCCCAGCGAAGCCAGCGCCACCTGCCCGATGCTCGTGGCCTTGCCAAACACGATGTAGCTGTTGGCGCCGTTGCCAATCAACAAATCGCTCAAGCCATCGCCGTTGATGTCGCCGCCACGGGTGGGCTGCAATTGAGAAGATCCGGTGATGACGAAACCAAAGGTGTTGCCCGCCACCGTCATCTGCGACACGTTCACCAGCCCCAAGCGGTCACCGCCATACACCACGTAACGCGTACCACTGATGTTGGTGATCTCGATGTCGTCAAAACCATCGCCGTTCACATCGCCCACGTTGGACGCACCTTGGTTTTCGTTCGATATGCCGATCTGGCCACTTCCGTGGATCGCAAAGCCCTGACTCAAGCTGGCCAGTTCGTCCAATGGAAAGTCGTAGTTCCAGTTGACCACCAAAGGCGAAGTCAACGACGTGTTGCCACTGGCCGCGCTGGTGACCGATGCCGTCACCGTCACATTGCCGAATGTTTGGCTTTCCAGTTGGGCCTTGGTGACCGTGAAATCCACATACCTGTTGGTGATGTCGGTGGCGCTCACGGTGGCTGTCAGGGTTTGGTCACCCCAAACCAGCGTCACCGTGTCACCTGCCACCGTGGGCACAGGGGCATTCGTCGTTGCGGTGCCCGGCGTAGAAGTGGGCAAAGCCACTCGCAGCACCGTGCCCAAACTGCCTGATGTCACAGCTTCTGAGTACCACAAAGCGTTGTCCACGTTCGCAGGGGCTGTCGTGGGCATGGTGGACGTGAGCGTGCCGAAGTAAGCCTCTGGAATACCCGCCAACGAACTCGTTGTATTGGTCGTTGACCACAACGTGGCAGCGGCCATACCGGCGGCAATGATCGGCGTAGTTGGCGTGATGAAGTTCACATCAATGGATTGGGCACTCGACTGCGCCACCACAGTGCTGCCACTGAGCAAGGTGACCGAGGCGACCACCGCTTCGCTGGTGCCGCTCGGTGTTTCAGCGATCAGCTTGTTGTAGTCCACCGGTACGTTCACATACCCGTTGCTGATGTCGGTGGCTGTCAGCGTCACTGTGACGGTCTGGCCACCCCAGTTGAGAGTGATGGTGTTGCCGCCGGCCGCATCGGTATCAACCAAGCTCAGGCGGACAGGTGTGCCATCGCTGGCCTCGGTCATGTTCAGCGTGTTCGGCAGTTCATTGGCCGTGGTCAAGATGGTGGAAGCTAGGTGCACCTTGACGTTGCTGTCCACCAGCACTTGGGCCTCGGCCTTGGTCACGTCACTCAACACCTTGTAGGTCTTAGTCACGCCGCCTACGGTGTTTTGCACCGTGCCGATGCTTTGCCAGCTGCCGCTTAAGTACAGGTCGTTGGTGTTGGTGCCGTCTACCACCACTTGCGCGCCGTTGTTCAAGGCATCCCAATTGGTGGCGCCGCCTGTGCTGGTGGCTGTCCAGCCCGTGGCTGTGTTGAAGGGGTTGTTTTTCTCGGACAAGCCCAGCACATCCAGCAGGCCCATGGTGAGAGTGATGCCGCTGGCGCTCATGTTGATGCGCTCAATGCTTTGAATCGCAGCTGGCCTGATGGCGTTCAGGTCCAAGGACGCGGTGATCTCCAGTGTGTCGGTGCCGCTGCCGCCGTCGATGCGGGCGATGGCTTGCGAATTGTTTCCGCTATTGGTTGTCAAAGCGATGATGTTGCTGGCGTTGATGATGAGGGTGTCGTCACCCCGGCCGCCGAATAGCACGTCTGCACCGCCCGCGCCCATCAGCGTGTCGTTGCCGTCACCGGCCACGATCTGGTTGGCGCCACTGGTACCTGTCAAGGTGTTGGCACCATTGGTGCCGATGGCATCGCCGTTGGCAGCCTGGAAGGTCATGGAATTCAAGGCAGTGGGGCCGCCAAAAATCACACGGGTGATGCCCGCATCGGTACGGGCCGGTGCAGTTGGATCGTCTGCAGGTGCCGTGATGATGAGGTCGGCAAAGCCGTCGCCGTTGATGTCGCCACCCGCGCTGACCGATTGGCCAAAGTTAGAACCCGCATTGCTCGGTCCATTGATGCGGAAGCCCTCAGAAGGTGCCACGTTGCTGAGCGTGATGGCGCTGGTTGCGGTGCGGCCATACAGCAGGAAAGACCCGCCAAAGTTGTTGCCGTTGACCGGTACGGCTCCGCCGGTTTGAGACACGACCATGTCGGCCAAGCCGTCGCCGTTGAAGTCGCCCACCACATCCACGTCGAGCATCTCACCACTGATCGCAAAACCACCGGAGCCTGCTGCCAAAGCAGAAACGTTGACTGGCGTATCGCTGGCCTTGCCAAACAGGACGTAAGTCATGTTGGCAGCGTTGCTTTGGCCATCGTTGAAGATCATGTCGTCCATGCCGTCACCGTTGATGTCGCCGGTCGTCGTGCTGTAGAACGCTATGTGGTTGCCAGTCAAACCGCTGATGGCAAAGCCACGGCCAGTGCCTGCCACGCTCATGCTGCTGGAGGTGATGCCCGTCAAGTTGGAACCACCAAAGAACACGTACTCCGGCACCACCGCAGCTGAGTTGGTGGCGTTGTAGGTGTTGAGCACAAAGTCGCTGTAGCCGTCACCGTTGAAGTCACCGCTCTTGGCAAAGGTGCGGCCACCTGACACCAGGCTGGTACTGCCGGTGTTGATGAAGAAGCCGTTGCTGAAGGTGCCGGTTTGCCCGGTGGGCAGGGTCAGGTCCGAGGTGTTGGTGCTGCCATACAACACATAATTGCCATAGACGCCGCTGGCTCCCACTTCAAAATTCACCATCATGTCGTCGAGGCCGTCACCGTTGACGTCACCGATGAAAGTCGGCGCCACCACGTTGTAGTTGGAGGTGATTTTGAAGCCCTGGCTGGCCGTCATGCTGGTGACGTTGATGGCACCCGGGCTGGTTGTGCTGCCCAGCACCACATAGGTGCCTGTGGTGGCGTTTTGAACAAGGATGTCGTTCAAGCCGTCGCCGTTGTAGTCGCCCGCCGTGGTGTTGTAGGAGGTGCCACCGCTGATGATGAAGCCGTTGGTGCTGCCGACGGTGGTCAGGGTCGACAACTCCACCGCTGTAAGGCCCGCACGGCCGTATACGACGTACTTGGCACCGCCGGTGTTTTCCACCAGGGTGAAATCGTCATAGCCGTCGCCGTTCACGTCACCGACATTGACCACGCCTTGCGACTGAACTTGCCAGCCTGACTGGCTACTGGCACTGCGGCCATTGATGGCAAAGCCTGCGCTCAGGCTGGCGAGGTTGTCGGTGGCAAGGTCATAGGCCCAGGTCACGTTCACGCTGGCAGCCGGCGAGCTGTTACCGCTGGCCGCGCTGGTGACCACCGCCGTGACAGGCACCGTGCCATAGGCTTGCGCGCTGATGGCGCCGAAGGGCACGGTGATGTCGACGTACTTGGCGGTGATGTCGGCGGCCAGAATTGTGTAACCGGTGAGGGTTTGCGTGCCCCAAGTGACGGTCAGGGTGTCACCGGCTACCGGTGGGTTGCTGCCCGTTGTGGCCAGTTGCACCCGCATGATGGTGCCGCTGTTGGCACTAGCCACGGCTTCGCTGTAGTAGAGCTGGTTGTCCACCCGGGGCAAAGGAGTGGGAATCGTCAAGCCTGTTAATTGACGGTCGTAATAGGCCTCTGGAATACCCGTCACCGAGCTGGTGTTGCCCGCTCCCGTGCTGGTCCATGCCGCCGAGTTGATGGTCGGCGCAGTGGGCGTCACAAAATTGATGGCGACGTTGGTCGGGGTGCTGGTTACCCCGTTGCCCAGCGACACCGTCACCGCGATGGTTTCGCTGGTGTTGGCCGGTGTTTCCGCCTGAATGACCGAGGTGGGCACGGTCACGGCGACGGTGTTGGCGGCAATGTCGGCTGCGGTCAGCAATTGGGTGTAGGTTTGGCCGCCCCAAGTGACGGTGATGACTTGGCCGGCTACAGCGCCGGTACCCGTCAAACCGACATTGACCGGTGTGCCGCCCGAGCTGGCGGCCTCGGTCATGTTGACGGTGGGGCCTTCGGGGATGCTGGTGATGGTGGGGCGCAGGGCAATCACCAATTCGCCGCTGCTGATGTCGCTGCGGGTCAGGCCTGCGGCGGTGGTGGAAACGTCCACGTTGTAAGTGGCGGCGCCTGCGGGCAACACGCTGGCGGGCACGGCCAGGCTCCAGGCGCCAGTGCTGGTGTTGTAGCTCAGGCCTGCGGGGCTGCTGGTGCCGCCCACGGTGAGGGTGTAGGTGCCATTGGCCAGCGTCGTTCCGCCAGCATCTTTGAGGACGACAGTGAGCACGTCACCAGCAACCAAGTTGACGGTGCTGGCCCCGTTGAGCTTTTGCGCCAAGCCCGTGATGGTGGGCGTGGTGCTGAGGGTGGACTGGCTGACCACGGTGGGCACGTCGGGCGGCGCGATGTTGACCAATACGCCGTTGTTGGTGTCGGGCACGGCAGCGTTGCCGGCTTTGTCGCTGACGCTGGCGCTGATGGCGTAGGTGTTGCCGTGGTTGAGCAGCACGGCATCGGCCGAGGGCACTTGCACCTGCCATGCGCCCGATGCGGCGGTGGAGGTGTAGCTCTTGCCAGCCAAGGTGACGGTGACCACTTGGCCGTCTTCGGCCGTCGTGGTGCCGCTGATGACTGGCAGCGGGCTGACGGTGGAGTTGAGGGTGTAGTTGGCGGTGTTAAAGCCACGCTCTGTGCCGTCAAAAGTGCCGTTCGCTGCTGTAGCTACGCTGTCGCCAAACACGCTGGTGACCAGCACGGTGGGGGCTGCGGTGTCCAGGGTGATGCTGCCACTGGCCGTGCCTGTACCGCCGTTGCCACCCGAGACAGAGACGGTGATGGCTTTGAGGCCGTCGGTGGTAAGGCCAACTGCTTTGTCCCAGGTGCCGCTGGTGGCGGCGAGTGCGCCGGTGTCGACCGACCAAGCGCCGTTGTTGTCGCTCATGACCACAAAGCTGACGCCCGCGATGGTGACCGTGACCGGCCGGTTGGGCTGGTCGCTGGTACCGCTGATGGTGGGCGTGGCGTCGGTGGTGACGCCGTCAGTGCTGCTGGTGCCCGTGTCGTTGGTGATGCTGGTGATGGCCACGGCCACAGGCGCAGAGCGGATGTCCAGCGGCACATTGGCGGGCGCACTCACGTTGCCTGCGGTATCGGTGGCCGTGACCACGGCGTTGCCAAGGGTACCGTCGGTCAAAGCGTAGGTGGGCGTGACGCTCCAGACGCCATTGACAACCACGGCAGTGAGCACCTCGCCGCTGCCGGGCATGATCACGGTGATGGTGTCGCCATTGGTGCCGGTGCCGCTGATGGTGGGTGTGGTGTCGCTGGTGATGCCGTCACCCACGGTGCCGGTGTCGCTGGAAGCATTCAGGGCAGCCGCCAGCGTTGGGGCTGTGGTGTCAATCGTCACTGCCAAGGCTGGGCTGGCTACGCTGGTGTTGCCAGCGGTATCGGTTGCCGTGGTGGTGATCTGGTGTACGCCGTCGGTCAGAACAGACGATGTGAAGGTCCAAGTGCCATTGGGGGCAACGACAGCGGTGCCCAAAACCGTGGCGCCATCTTTGATGGTGATGGTGTCACCTGGCGAGCCGGAGCCCGTGAACACGGGCGTGTTGAACTTGGTGATGTTGTCGGTGCTGCTGCTGCCAGTGTCCGTGCCTGCGGTGAGGTCGGGTGCGGCAGGTGTAGCAGGCAATGTGGTGTCGATCGTCACGGCCAATGCGGGGCTGGGTGCGCTGGTGTTGCCAGCGGTGTCGACCAAGCCGGTGGTGATGCTGTGTGCACCTTCGGTGAGCGGGGTCACCGGCGTGAGGATGGTGTTGCCACCCACCACTGAGACCGTTGCAGGCACTGCGACGCCATCGACATACAGCACCGGATTTGTGCCGGCTGGAACAACACCCACATTGAAGTCGGGTGTGTTATCGCCCGTGTTGTTGTCGGTGCTGCTGCTGCCGGTATCGGTACCTGTTGTGAGGTCGGGTGCAGTTGGTGCAGCCGGCGCTGCGGTGTCAATGGTCACTCCCAGCACTGGGCTTATTGCGCTGGTGTTGCCAGCGGTGTCGACCAGGCCGGTGGTGATGCTGTGTGCACCATCGGTGAGCGGGGTCACCGGCGTGAGGATGGTGTTACCACTGCCATCTGTCGTCGCCGTGGCAGGTACTGCGACACCATCGACATACAGCACGGGTGTGGTACCGGCTGGCACCACACCGACATTGAAGTCGGGGGTGTTGTCACCCGTGTTGTTGTCGGTGCTGCTGCTGCCGGTGTCTGTGCCTGCAGTGAGGTCGGGTGCGGCGGGTGTTGCCGGCGCTGTGGTGTCTATCGTCACCGCCAATGTGGGGCTGGGTGCGCTGACGTTGCCAGCGGTATCGCTTGCCGTGGTGGTGATCTGGTGTACGCCGTCGCTCAGAACAGGCGATGTGAAGGTCCAAGTGCCATCGGGGGCAACGACAGCGACGCCCAACACAGTGGTGCCATCTTTGATGGTGATGGTGTCACCAGGCGAGCCGGTGCCTGCAAACGTTGGCGTGTTGTCGCCTGTGTTGTTGTCGGTGTTGCTGCTGCCGGTATCCGTGCCTGCCGTGAGGTCGGGTGCGGCTGGTGTGGCAGGCGCTGTGGTGTCTATGGTGACAGTCAACGCGGGGCTTGTGATGCCACTGGCTGGCGTCGTGGTGATTTGGTGCGCACCATCGGTCAAGACCGGTGATGTGAACGTCCAAGTGCCATCGGGGGCAACGACAGCTGTACCCAATACGGTGGTGCGTTTTTGATGGTGACCGTCTCACCAGGTGTACCGGAGCCCGTGAATACGGGTGTGTTGATATTGGTGTTGTTGTCGGTGCTGTTGCCACTATCCGTGGCGGATGTGAGGTCCGGCGCCGCTGGCACAGATGCATCGACTGTTTCTGTGTCGGGGCCACTGATGTTGCCTGCAGCATCGACCTGAGTGGCAGTCAGTTGCGTTCCGTTTGGCAATGCACTTGTAGGGGTGATGGTCCAACTGCCATCTGGGGCAACCACAGCCGTCCCTACAGGGGTGCTGCCGTTCATCACAGTCACGGTGGACCCTGGCTCGCCCGTACCGGTGATGGCAGCACCATTGGTCGGCGCAATCACGGGTGCAGCAGGCGCTGTGGTGTCAATGGTCACAGCCAGTGCTGGGCTGGGTGCGCTGGTGTTGCCAGCGGGGTCGGTGACTGTGGTGGTGACTCGATGCACACCATCTGTGAGGCTGGCTGGGGCTGTGAACGTCCAGTTGCCGCTGCCATCAACGACAGCGGTGCCCAACACGGTGGTGCCATCTTTGATGGTGATGGTGTCACCCGGCGAGCCGGTGCCTGCAAACGTCGGCGTGTTATCGCCCGTGTTGTTGTCGGTGCTGCTGCTGCCGGTGTCCGTGCTTGCGGTGAGGTCGGGTGCGGCGGGTGCAGCCGGCGCTGTGGTGTCAACGGTGACAGCCAGTGCGGGGCTGGGTGCGCTGGTGTTGCCAGCGGTGTCTGTCAGGCCGGTGGTGATGCTGTGCGCACCCTCGGTGAGCGGGGTCGTCGGGGTGAGGATGGTGTTGCCACCCACCACTGAGATAGTCGAAGGCACTGCGACGCCATCGACATAGAGCACGGGTGTGGTACCTGCTGGCACCACACCGACATTGAAGTCGGGGGTGTTGTCACCCGTGTTGTTGTCGGTGCTGCTGCTGCCGGTGTCCGTGCCTGCGGTGAGGTCGGGTGCGGCAGGTGCAGCCGGCGCTGTGGTGTCAATCGTCACAGCCAGTGCTGGGCTGGGTGCGCTGGTGTTGCCAGCGGCGTCGACCAAGCCGGTGGTGACGCTGTGTGCACCTTCGGTGAGCGGGGTCACCGGGGTGAGGATGGTGTTGCCACTGCCATCTGTCGTGGCCGTTGCAGGTACTGCGACCCCATCGACATACAGCACGGGTGTGGTTCCGGCTGGCACCACACCGACATTGAAGTCGGGGGTGGTGTCGACAGTGTTGTTGTCAGTGCTGCTGCTGCCACTGTCGGTGGCCGCTGTTATGTCTGGTGCGGCTGGGGCTGAGGGTGCCGTGGTGTCTATGTCGACGGGCACGCTGGTGGGCGAGCTGACATTGCCAACAGCGTCGGTGGCGATAACCGCCAAGGTGTTGGAGCCTTCGGGCAGGGCTGCAGTGGGCGTGGCAGTCCATTGGCCATTGCTGCCCACGACGGCGGTGGCAATGGTTGTGCCGTTGGCGTCTTTGACGGTGATGGTGTCGCCGGGTGTGCCGGTGCCGCTGAGGGTGGGCGTGGTGTCGTTGGTTGTGCCATCACCCAAAGTGCCGCTGTCGCTGATGGCGGCCAGTGCGGCGGCAGGAGAGGCCGGTGGCGTGGCATCCACCACCTCGGTGGCGGTCAAGTTGTTGGTGGTGTCGGTGGCTTTGGCCACTGCGCCGTCGGGCAGCGGGGTGCCAGGGGTGGCTGTCCAAGTTCCGTCCGAAGCGACCACGGCGGTGAGCGGTGCGCCGTTGGCATCGCGCAGCACGGTGCCGTCGGCAAGCGTCAGGGCGATGGTGTTGCCCGGTTTGCCCGTGCCGGTGAGCACGGCGCCGTTGGTCGGGTTGATGTCGGGCATGGTGGTGTCGACCACCGAGGTGCCGGGGGCGCTGGTGTTTCCTGCAGGGTCCACCGCGCTGGCGCTGAGCGCGGTGGCGTTGGCCAGGGCGGCACTGAGCGGCACGCTCCAGCTACCGTCGGGGCCGACCACGGCGGTGCCAAGCAGGGTGCTGCCGCTCATCAAGGTGACGGTCGCGCCAGGCTCGCCGGTGCCGCTGACGGCACCGATGCCGTTGCTGGGTGCAATGACCGGAGCGGTCACAGCAGTGTCGATGGTGACCGGCACGGCGGTGGGTGCGCTGGTGTTGCCAGCGGCGTCGGTGGCGGTGACGGCCAGGTTGTTCACGCCTTGTGGCAAGGCGGTGGTGGGTGTGGCGCTCCAAGTGCCGTCTGCGGCGACGGTGGTGGTGGCAATCACGATGCCAGCCGCGTCTTTGACGGTGATGGTGGCGTTGGGCTCACCGGTGCCGCTCAGGGTGGGCGTGGTGTCGTTGGTTTTGTTGTCGCCTTGCGTGCCGCTGTCGCTGGCGGCATTCAAGATGGCGGCCGGCGCTGCTGGGGCGGCCGTGTCTATGGTGATGGGCAGCGCGGTGGGGGCGCTGGCGTTGCCTTGCGGGTCGGCGGCGGTGACGGCCAAGTTGTTCAGACCATCGGGCAGCGCGGTGGTGGGCGTGGCAGCCCAGCTGCCGTTGGCGTTGACCACGGCAGTGGCAATGACGGTGCCTGCGGCG
>Ga0214921_10002132_pt1 | contig 32609 bp, 53 predicted proteins | sample LL1505_MetaG_FD_177992 | JGI IMG/M metagenome (GOLD analysis project Ga0214921, IMG submission 177992) | Freshwater microbial communities from Lake Lanier, Atlanta, Georgia, United States - LL-1505 | ecosystem: Environmental > Aquatic > Freshwater > Lake | place: USA: Georgia | collected... | reverse complement strand
CTTGACTTAATTTTTCATGAAAATCACTGTATTTTTTGAATACTGATTCATAAGCTTCTATGTTTCTAAAGTTAGAGATTCTTTTAAGAACATTGTCATTGAAAATATTTTTGGATCTGAGAATAGCAAATATACCAAAAAGTAAAGGACTTATTTTTTCATTTACTATTTTGGACACCCAATCATGCTTAATGGCTATTTCGCGAACTGCGTCAAAGAAACTATCATTAGTTCCTTCTAAACTGCCACCCATTAATCTTTCAATTCTTATATCTTCGAGAGCATTATAGATCATTTGTATGTCTCTTTTGTCCAAATAAGAGACATCTTTTAGAACTGCATCGTTGCCATTGTGAAGCATATTAAGTTCCACCATTGGAGTGAAACAGATATGAGAAAGTTCATGCTTTAAAAAAGTTTTTCTTAAACTGATTTGTTCCTTTAATTGATCTTCATTTAAAAAGCTTGCTATTTTTGGAATAACTAAATTGTATCTGTCTTTAGAGGTTAAACTCTTTTCGACGTTAACTCTTGGCACCTCATTTTGATTGCCGAGTCTAATAACTAAATTGACATCTTTATTAAAGTAAGTAAGAATGGAATGGCAATATTTCTCTATGCTATTTAAATCATACCAGAAATTTGCTGTTTGTAATGCGCTTTCATCTTTAATCATCTGAACTCTCCTTTAATAAGAATATCTTAATATATAATTTCATTTTTGAGAACACTTAAAAAAATAAAAAAAGGCCATCATAATCGATGGCCTTTAGGGATTAAAGATTTTCGTCGTCGATATCTTCTTCGATATCATCAGCATAATCATCGTCTACTGAATCATCCATTTCATCAACTAGATCTTCATCAGTTTCCATAACTTCTACCACTTTAGCCACTTTCTCTTTTTTAGCAGGCTTAATGGAATCAACGTGTGCAATGATTGCTTCAGTGCTGTTGTCCAATTCGATCGCTGCATAGAGATCTTTCACTGGCTTTCTGTATTTGAAGCTTGCTAAAGTTTCGCCAGCAGAATCTAAGAGAACATAATCATGGTAAGTTTCACCTTTGATTAAAGTTCTGCCTTCATCTAAGAGAGTGTTAATGCCTTTTAGATTTGGCTTTACCACTTCTGCTTTTGGAGCTTTAGCTACTTTTTCAACTGCTACTTTTTCTTTTTTAGCTTTTTTTGTTTTTACTTTTTCTGTTACCACTTCTGTGTCAATCGCTGTTGTTGTTGCTGTTGTCATTTTTTTCTTACCTCGAGTTTTTTTAGTATTTATTTTATTTGCAATTGCATCATACTCATTTTTTTCAATTAGCGAGTGATTAAGAACTACGTCCATTTCACCATTATCTTTTTCAACATTAATGCCAAAGGTGATTTTATCAGCATTAGCATTTTCTAGTAAAGAAACATACTTAGCTTTATAAACCTCTTTGCCCTCTTTGTAGAAGACTTCATCGCCGTTTTTAAAAGAAATTAAGTTAAACATCATAGTCGTTCTCTCCTTCCTTTTTAAATTTTACTTCATAAAAATCACTTCCAAAACACTTATTCTTGAAATCCTCAATTTCTTGAGGACTTGAAGAATAAGTCTTTCGACTTACTCTTTTATATATACTGTAACAAATCCTCTTTGTTTAGAACACTGACATTTTCCATATCCATTAAATTGATAAATTTTTCAGATCCAGTCTTTGAATAAAAAGCAGACACCTTACTCACCTTATGTAATGTCTTTTTGCTTTTATCGTAAGTGAGAATCAGATTACCTTTCATTAAGACTATCTTATCAATATTTTCTGAAAAGGAAACACTTGGAATTTTAGACTCTACTTTTTTAACTTTAACTTTAGAGCTTTTGCTTCTGGAAGACCTATACTCAAAACCGTTATTAGTTGTGATTGTTTTCATCGTGTTCTCCTTCGTTCTGATAATATCTTACCTTTAAACACGTTCAAATGGAACACTGGATTTTTAGGGCCTTTTTAGAATGATTATAAAAATCACCTGTCCAAGCCAGTCACCATATTAACATTGAACAAGTTCAACTGGAACACTGAGAAATCTTTTGAATCTGTTCAAATTAAACAGGTTCAAAAATCCATTAAACTATAAGTAAATTTATTTACTAATCTAGATAGATCTCTTTGTCTTCATCGTCTTCGATTAGTCCAAAAGCTTTTTCAAAATCACCGAAAGATAGTTTTTTATTTCTGGTTGGTTGAATAGACAATTTACCTATTTCAGAAAGTGGTATAAGATTGATCATTTCATCAAGACTAGGTATTCGCCCTAGATCTTGCATAACATGATCTTCTGCTATGTCTCTCACAGAGACTTCTAATTGATCTGAATTAGTAATTGTGGTGCCAAAGAATTGTTCACATAGAAATATTCCCCAGCTGTTGTGAAGAATGGCACGGTGTCTCATGTCTGCATGATGTGCTTTTGTTTGGTCAAAAAAGTCATGTATCTTTTGATAATCACTTTCCATACCACCATATTTTTTAACTGAAAGTTGCGCGTGATCAAACGGCTTCATCTCTTCCTCCTTAATTTTTAACATTTAAAATTTCTGATTGTTCACATATCTCTTTGAATTTTTTAAAAGGCGTATTATGCCCCATACCTTGCATAATGACTTCTCTATATTTATTTGGTTTTCTTAACACATCAATAGAAGTTTTAGCTGTTACCACACTGTCTTCTGAGCCATGAAAATACTCTATACTTTTTGCCATATGTTCATTATGAGGGTAATCAAACTCTTGAATAGCTGTTTTAGTAACCGATCTGTTGAGAGCTGGATTAATAAGAATTAAATCCTTATGTAATTGACAGCCTAAAAGATAGGCAACGTATCCGCCAAAAGAACTACCAATAATAATATCAGCGCTTTTTGCTATTTTCTCCTGTCTTTGCATAAAACTTTTGCCTTTATCACCAGGATTCTCTAAGGTTCCAAACTCTTTTCTATAATCATGTTTTTTCATAATTACTTTAAAGCCTTTACTTTCAAAGTAATTAACTTTTTGTTCATCAACGCCTCCATTTAAACCATGATAAATTAAAATGGTTCTGCCATCAGGTGCGATTTTGTCAATTACTTCTTCGAGATAGGTATATAAATTCATAAACTATTTTTCTTGATATCTCAAAGAAGCATCTTTTATTTTCGCTTCAATCTCTTCTGGTTGATAGTAATAAGTATACTCCATCATAAATGGTTCTTCTTTTTTCAAGAACACAATAAATTTTCCAAGTTCTTCTCGCTGATAACCAGTTATTTTGGTTATTAAATCTCCATTTATCAATTGCTTATTCAATTTGTTATTTTCTTTTTCTTTCAAAACTTTAATATACTCTTTTTCTTTACCAAAAAAATCAAGAGCTTGATAAGTCATCATCTCTTTTGAGAAAGTTAAACTTCTCTTTGGTCTCGTTTCAAGATAGTCTACAAACGTTTGATATGTCTTTCTTTTCTTGTTACGAGTTCTGTTCTCATTATTTAAATTCTCAAAACGATAATATTCGCTATCAAAATAAGGTGAAGACATAACAGTCTCAAACATTTCTTCATAGGTTTTAAAACCAAAATTAACCATTTTATCTATCATGCTGGGATTATATTTAATAAATTGTAATATCTCGTTGATGTCATCTGACAGAAATAATTTATCAAAATCCATACGAAGATAGAGACCGTCATGTCCATATATAAATCCCAATCTGTTATAGATTACACCCACCAAATTGCCTTTGTCATTGTCATTAAAATAATGACATGCTATCTCAAGTTTAGCTTCACTCACTCTGATCACATCTATTTGATGATCTCCAATAGCCAATGAAGTTATCGTACCATTTTTGATTTGGCCATTATATTGATAACCAGCATTTTTAAATCTGTTGACAAAGAAATCAATCTTTTCATCTCCAGCATAAAGTAAGTCTATGTCGCCAAAGGTTTCTTTCTCTTCTATCTCTCTGACTGATTTCAGTTTTGGTGTGTGATTGAATAACTGAAGATATTTATTTTTTTGTTCGAGTGTAATACGGTCTGCTTCAGGTTTATTTATTAAGTTTGCAATTGCTTTTCCACCCATCTCGCTCTCTCCAGTTTTAATTTTTCTTTTTTATCCACAAAGTAATATTTATACAGTTCTTCCATTTTCTTTTCGAGAGTTCTGATGCCTGTTTGATCATTGAAATTATATTTGGAAAACATTTCTTCTGTCCAAATATATTTATCATCTTTTTCTAAGATAAAATAACCAGTCCAAGGATCATCCCATCTCCATCGTAAATAACAAGTTACTTGATAATCTTTGTATTTATATATTTTTTGAAGTTGACTTGGACACCATAACAAACTTCTATTCCAGCCAGTTATTCTCTCTCTGATCTTTTCTCTCCATCTGTAGAAGATGGATTCAGGGTACAACATATCAGGTTGTTTAAGATTAAAAAACACTTGAAAATGTTCAAGTATGGAACGTTTATTGTTTTCTTTAAAAGCTCCCAACACTCTTTTATTCTTATTCATTCTGATTTCCTTTATTTTTCTTAATCTTTTTCTTGCTTGTTCGTTTCTAACAATATAAATAACAAAAATTAACACTAGAATAATTAAAATTATATCAATAATCATATATCTATCCCCTTTTTCCTTTCAGGATATTTTACTGTTTCAAAAACGTGATGTGTTTAAAAAAAATATAATTAATTTATTTTTTTTTGAATGATGAAGATTAGTTTAGTTTTTCGCTTATTTCCAATCCATGTTCATAATATTTTTTTATTTTTTTATCATCAAAATCCATACCTTCAATAATTTCACTTGAGTATTTGATTGTGGGTGAAATTATGGTATAGTTTTCTGTATTCCAATATTTTAATCTTCCTATCTCTATGTCTGCCCATAGTCCATCATACCATAAAATATCATTTAACAAAAAGATCAATTTCTTTTGAAGACCTAAGAAATTTTTTTGTAAAAGCTGATTATCCCATTTTCTTTTCTCTGGGTTCAAGTTAATTATGTAGATGTGATCTATTTTTTCATTGTTTTGTATAAAGCCTTTAACCATGACAGTGTCTCTGAATCCGCCATCGACATATTGTACTCCATCTATTTCAACGCTAGGAGTACCTGGTATCAAAGCCATTGAAGCCATAATCTCTTTAATAATTAAATCTACATTTTTGTTTTTGTCATGATTACCACCGTAAAACATTTCGCCATCACCAAGACGAACCATGTTGTTCATATAGTTGATCTTGGAAGTTATTAAAGCATATGCATTTAAATTCTTTTTAAAGAAATCCAGAAGTGGTTTAGTTTTATACATATAACCTTTTATGATTAAGTCAATAAAAGGGTTAAAAAAATCATATTGTATGAGAGGACAGTTTTTGAGATTCCAAGATAGCCAACTCTTTTTTAAAACTTCAAATTGATCTGAAGCCACAAAAGCCATATTCATGGCACCAATACTGGTACCTGCAATGGCGACTAATTGATCTTCGTCTCTTTTTATTTTTTTTAAAAGATTTTCTAAAACACCAACGCCGAATGATCCTTTTGCTCCACCACCGGCGTGAACTATGCCTATTTTTTTATTCATTTTTTACTTAACATCCTTTAATATGTTTTAGATATTTCAAAAAACTATTAATCTATTTTTATTTCGATGTTTTGAAAAAGTACTCGTGATAAGATATTTAAACCAATGGCTTCTGAGAAATCAATCACACGTATTTCAAATATTTTAGACACTGATTGCTCCCATGCCGCTACAGTAATAAATGACATTACTAACAAAATCATTACAGTTATTAAAACCTTATAAACAGTCTCTTGCATTTTTGATCTCCTGATATAGTTATTTATACTTTTAAAATCATTAGAAAAGAACACCAAAAAAAATCTACATATTTCTTTTTAAATTGAAAAAAAAATTTTTTTTTATCATAAATCTGAAAAAAATAAAAAAAATACTATAAGCGGAGAGGTATTTAAAGTGAAAAAATTATTAATAATATTGTTTATCGTTTTGGGTTTAATGGATTGCAGACAAAAAAAGAAAGAGTCTTTTCCATTAATATTATGGAATAGCGCATTGTCCGGTGATTTAGCCGGATTATTGGATGCTAATGGTAATGGATTGCCGACTTTTGAAGACGAGCCAGTCCAATCAGTCGCAACTAAAGGTTTACTCTCACTTTCAGCGAGAGTTGAATCTCAAAATTGTTACAGAGACGAATTGCCTATATCTTGTGATGAAGAACAATTCGACTATTCAACAGTTCAATATCAACTGGTAAATTCTTTAAACAAAGAGATAGCAGTCGGTAATTTAAATCCCGATGGAACCATATCTCTTAGAGATACCATAGAAAATGGAAACTACAGATTGTTGCTGGTTGACAATCCAGATTTGAATTGGGATCATTATGATTTTAAATACACATACGATCCCACAAAAGAAAACAAAGAACATATTATTTTAAAACCAAAAAGAAAATATTATTTTGGTGGTAAAGCTGAAATTTCTGGTGTGGTTTTTGGAGATGGTTATGTAACTATTAATGGAACTACACTATGGCCATCATCTCCATTAGAAAATGTAAAATTAGAAATGAAATGTAAAGATTCAGAGTCATTTCAGACCACAACAGATAAAGATGGTAAATTTTTATTTCAAAAAAATTTAAAAAATGGACCATGTAAAATATTTGCAGATGGAACTGAACTATCATTATTTAATGCTCCATATGGGAAAGGAGAGAAAAACTTTAGATTTACTTTCATAGGCAAAAATGAAATGATACCAACAATTTTTGATGTGGGTAAAATATCTTTACCATGGCATCCTGCCGATAATGGTATTGCTTCTATAAAATGGAAATTAAGAAATTTTTATGAAGGGGATCTGTCTGGTTTTAAAGTATCATTATTTGATAATGATGGCATTAAAATAGACTCAACCGAAACAGATGCTAATGGAACTTTTGCTTTTTCTGCAAATCTCTATAAAGGTGATTATTTTATAACAATCACAAAAGATAAATTTATCGATAATTCTATTGCATTGAGTTTTGAACCAATGTGGGATGGAAGTGTAATGGATATCGCGCAAACAAAAATTCCAGAAATGATAGCAAAACCATCTGTTATCACTGTTCCAAATAATTATCAAGTGACTTTAATTCCTAAAAATACTTTTATGGAATTGCAAAAAACAAATTCCGTATTAGATTCAAATTGGAATCAATCTCAAATGAATCCAGTAACATTAATTCCAAATAATGGTTCGATATCAATTCCACCAGGAAAATGGGATTATTATTATAGTGTTCCAGGTTATAAAAATAGTGACATATATTCTTTAGTTAGTAATGGAAATCTAATTGCATTAAAAGAAAATGTAAATTTAGTTCCATCTATATATAGATCTGAAGTTTCCGGAAATATAAAACTAGGAACAATTAATAATAGTAATGGAGTTTATATTGCGTTATTTGGATTGAGAAATAACAATGGAGAAGAGATTGTTTTAATATCTAAAACAGTTAATGGTGAATTTTCTTTTTCTGAAAATTTTGTAGCCGTAACAAAAAATTCATATTGTTCAACCTATCCTAATTGTCCAAATCTTTCATATGTTAGTTTGTATGGAAATGATATTACACAATCAATTTATTTTTTTAATAACAAACTATTTATTCCAGAAGGAAATTATAGTTGGAATATAATTGATCCGATTGGAACATATAATGGCAATGGAACTTTTGTAATTTCTTCTAATTCCGATTGGGGAAGCAAAGACTTAATAAGCATAAATATAAATCCTCCAATTAGAAACACAGTTAGTGGAATTTTAAGTGATACTTTTTCAATGTCTGCTTTAAATGGAGCAAGTATTACATTTGGAAGTGGAACTCCTTGGAATCCATTATTAATTGAAGGTACACCTATAACAGATAGAAGTAACACAAGTCAATTACAACCAGTAACTGTTACTACCAACGCAAATGGTGGTTGGTCTGCTAATGGACTTCCAAGTGGAACATGGATAATTAAAATATCTAAAGATGGTTACGATCCAATTTATCAAACAGTAACCATTCCACAATCCAGTCCTGTTACTTCTTCATTAGTAGCAAGTGGAGGAAAAGGAAATCTAAGTGGCAGAATTGTTCTGCCTGGCGGATTTGTATTTCGAGACACTTTTACTCTTGAATTAACAAGCGCAATGTCAGGAGCAAGACCTTCAAATCCTCAACCAATTGAATTAAAAAGTGGAACAACATCTTTTTCAAATACCACAAGTTATAAACTGTATAACATTAACAGTGGATTGTGGAAAATGATTTTTAAATCTGCTAATTATGAAACAATAATTTGTTGGGTGAATATTGGACCGGGTGAAAACAATTATGATGTTTTAACTGCAGTTCAAGGTGGTCAACCTCCATTCCCTATTTCTGGAAATTTATATAATGCCATTAACAATAGAGGTATAACCGTTCCATTGACTTTGACTCTGCGTCCTGGTGTTGGTAATACCACTGGAACCATAGCAACTAAAGCAGATGGAACCCCTTATCCAATATTAACTTCCGCTGCAGACTCCACATTTTTTCTTCCTGATGTTCCAGCTGGAGTTTATACTTTAAGTATCACTGGGGACAACTGGGCTCCAATAAACACAACTGTAGTCGCATCTGCTGGTATAGATAGATATTCATTATTTATATCTCCTGTACTACCTAATGATGAAATAAGAATAGTTTTATCTTGGAATGATTTGCCTAAAGATTTAGATTCACACTTGGAATATGGTTCTTCAACCTGTTTAGATATGGGTGCTCCATGTCAAGTTCTTTGGAATAGGACAAGTAGACTTGGCGGACATTTAACTCTTGACGTGGATGTGACCACTGGTTTTGGTCCAGAAACTATTACTGGTCGTGGTTCATTATGGACACAATCGAGAAGAGGATATACAGTTTACAACTGGTCGAATGAGAAAACTTTAAATAATTCTGGTGCTATAGTTAGATTATTTAAAAATAATTCAAGCAGAAGTTGGTCAGTACCAACAAATATTATAAATCTTTGGTGGAATGTTTTTTGTTTGGATAGTAATGGAGTTCCACAAGAAATAGGAACAACTGGTTGTTTAAATAATAGTTTTTGGAATATAGCTCAATAGTAAATAGCAAATCAAAGCTTAATTAGTAAAAATAATTAAGCTTTGATTTTGATTAAATCATTAATTTTCCAATTTTTTTTCCAATCTTTATCTGTTTGAAGATGTCCAATTCTTACATATTTTACTACATTTTTTTCGAAATCTTCATCTAGAAAAGAATTCGTTTTTCTAATAACAAAACCTTCTGTTTCACCGCCTAAGTGATTTTTTTTAAGTTCTGCTTTTAAAAAATCTTTTATATCAATTTTATCAAGATGACCATTGAAAATATTTGGAACCATCTCGAAATCGCATCTCTTAGCTTCCATTTTTAAATCATTCCAACTTAGCCATTCCATTTTATTTGTATCATAGATATTAAAAAGATAAAAATAATCTTTTAATTCACGATATTCAATAGAATGAATAGCATACATATTTTCTCCAAAATACCAATAATTGTGATTTAATAAATGTAGCTTTGAATAATAATGCTTATTTTTAATATAATCAAAAGATGAACAACTGGTCTCCTGTGTATGTGTTCTCGCAAAAACTCCTTGATTTGGTTTAATGCAACAATTTCCCCCATCCATTTTAACAGTAACAACCACTTCAGATTTTAATATTTCATTTTCATATTGTTTATCGATGACCTTATCATCTGAATGAACTTCAGGAGAAAAACTTAAATGGTATGTTCTTGGATATTTATTCATTTCATTCCTCCTATAGTTTAGTCCATTTTCTGCCACCTTTTGTTTTAAAATACCAAATGTTTTTTTCTTTTTTGTAGTAAATATCGAATATTTTAGCTTCTGATGTGGTTCCCCAACCTTTTTTTGGTTTATAGCTCCAAAAATGTTCAGATAAACTTTCACTTTTTTTATTTTCTATTAAAACTTCCAATTCGTCACCATTGACTGGCAATTTATTTTTTGATAATTTATATGTACCAACGTTATTCTCAGAGAGATCATAATTAATAACCAAAAAACTATGCAAATAAGATTGATCAAAATTGTTACTGTTGTTTATGGATTCAAGTCTATTCATCACGTTCTCCTTTATGTTGATATGATCTTACACTATATGATGTTCAAATGGAACACCAAAAAATTAAAGAACTTGTTCTAGACCAACTTTTATTTTTTTGTCTTTAAAAAATTGATCATACTCAAAAATGGTTTCATATGATACATTTTTTATGTGATCGCCTAAACAGAAAAAATAAGTTTTACCTTCTAAAATGACATAGAATTCTTCAAGATATTCATCTAACACAAAATTATTATTGTCTGTCACGTGTCTTTTGGCTTCTTTATGTAAATAATCTTTTAATTGATTGTAATTGAGTTCAGTCTCTATAAGATAGAATATTGGATATACTGAATCATTCACACCTTTAGAATGATAAATGAAGCGATTCACAGTAACTATGCTCTCTCTACAGAGAGCACACTTTGTGGGTAAAAACTTCTCCAACCTTTTGCGTCAAGATCGAAGACAGTCACCAATGTTAAATGCTCGGGCTTATTGCCTTTTGGGTGATACTTTTTAGGAATAAGATCAAGATTTCTGGTGCCTCTAAGAACTCTAACAGTACCGTCTTTCTTAGTGAAAGTAATTAAGTACTCGTTAACGTTTAATTTTCTTGTAATAGATTTTCTTTGAACCATTGTCTTTTCTCCTTTTGTCGTTCGTTATAATAATATCTTACCATTTATGAAGTTTAATTGGAACACTGGATTTTAGATGTCATCAAATTTTATTTGTTTTTGTAAATCGCTTTTTAAAATTTGTCTGACCATTTTATTCATGATTCTTTTTATTTTGTGACTGCCTCTTAAATTATTACAGCAAGAACAATGAACTCCACCAACTCCAGATATTTTATTTTGTTTTGATTTAAATATATCCATGAATTCCTCCGTAATATGTTTTGTGTCGTTGATAACATTATGCTTTAATATGATTTAAATGAAAACACTGAATTTTTAAACTTTTTTCACTCTAACCATAGTGACTGTCAATCTAAGACTGTGGTCACTCATAATTTTGGTTGCCCAATGAAAAGCTTTTCTCTCACTGCCTCTTGAATAGACATATGAAGCGAAAGAGTAAACTGTGAGTGAATGAAAAAGCTTGTTTCTTAAAGACTGCTGAGCCAACATGGCTTCTCGTTTGGTTTTAAAATTAAAATCAAAAACTTTAACTTTTTCGTGTCTGTATATCGCCATAGTCATCTCCATTTTTTTATTTTAAAAAAAATCATGCTCCCTGTACAGAGAGCACATTCTTGGGATAGAAACTTCTCCAACCTTTTGCATCAAGATCAAAAACAGTCACCAATGTTAAATGATCTGGCTTGTTACCTTTTGGATGGTACTTTTTAGGAATAAGATCTAAATTTCTTGTTCCTTTAAGAACTCTAACTGTACCGTCTTTTTTAGTAAAAGTGATGATCAACTTATTAACGTTAAGTTTTCTAGTAATAGATTTTCTTTGAACCGCCATAGTCGCTCTCCTTTTGATAATTTAATTATGCCAAATTCTTAGTTTTTTTAGAACACTGAGTTTCTCAAAACCATTTAATTTGAAAAGTTTTTTTGCCGTCGTTGATAGAATAGTACCATTGAACACGTTCAAATGGAACACTGGGTTTTTATGGCCCTCCCGGGATTGAACATGTTCAATCATTTTTTAGGTGTTCTTTTTGAACATGTTCTAAGGTAAGATTGTTTTATCGAAAGCGATTAATTTCGATAATCACAGAAGTCTTAGAAATCAAGTGTTTTAAACATTAACACAAAGAGTTAAAATTCTTACATAACGAAGGAGAAAATGAAATGGCTACTAGATCTAATATTGCTAAAATCAATAAAGACGGAATGATTGAATATGTTTATTGTCACAACAACGGTTATATTGAGGACGTTGGCGCTACTCTTAAATATTATTATCCTAATCTCACAGCAGTTAATAAAATTCTTAGTAGAGGCGATCTTTCAGTTCTTTCAAACACTGTTGAAAACAGCACTTTTTATCACAGAGACAGAGGTGATAAAAAAGCTGATTGTAAAAAAAGAGTAATTGATTTTGATACCTTTATTTCTGGTCGTCTTCAAGAGTACAATTACATTTTAAAAAATAAAAAATGGTACTATGTAAAATATGGTCAAACAGAACTGGTTGAACTTTAAGTGTTCAACTGGTTTCTTCAACATGTTATATTATTCTTAACGACAAAACAAAGGAGAACAAGATGACCGTAGATAAATTCTTAAACGCAGATCTTTCACTCAAAGAAGTTGTTGAAGTTAACTCTAAAAGCTATGAGTATCAAGGAATGATTAATAAATATGATGACATGGAAATGTATATCTATGTTCACAGTGAAGCTGATGACGATGACACTATTCTTGTGCATAAAAATCTCATAACAGGCGAGACATTTCTCGCCGAGTAGCTTCAGTGTTTTTTCTTTTTCTCGAATATGTTAAAATATAAAAAAGGAGAGAGTGATGAAAACAATTCATGTAAGTGAAAACAATGAACTAATTAAAAAATATATGGCTAATGATGGCACAGTATATGACACCAAAGACGAAGCCATTGATCATGATAAGCGAGAAAAAATAAAGCTTAAAATAAAAACAGCATATGCCACAGTTTTCACCAATAGCGATGAAGTGGTGGAATCTTTTTTAGAAGGTCTTAGGCGAATGTTAGAATATGATAGAAGAATTGTTCTTAACGGTTTAATAAATTTGACCGTTGACAAAAAACCTCGTAAAAAAACAAGTGTTTAATTTTTAGAAAAACTGTTGTATAATTATCTTAAATTAAAGGAGATTCGGAGATGAAGATTACTGTTAAAATTTCAAAATCAGAAATGGTGACTATGATTAAATCTCATAGTCGACAAACACCTGTAAAAGGGACAAGAACAATTATTGATAAAAAAACAAAAATGAAAAACGACAGAAAGGCTTGGAGAAAAGACATATGAATAAGTTTTTCTATGTCGCCAAAGGGAATGCAGAAAATTATGATCCTAATTTCTATTTCATAGAAACTGAGCTAACACGAGAACAGTTAGCCAGTTTTCTTTTAATACAAGCAGAAAAATATGCATTAGAAAATGGAGTGGAAAGTGGTGATGAATGCTTTCATGACTTTGATGTCGAAATAAATGGTAAGTTATATTTCTTTTGTGTCGGCGATCATCTTAACCAACTGTTGGAAGCACGTTCTGTGATTTATGACTTTGATGAAATCATGTCTAAACCAATTTATCTCAAAATTATGGCAGAAGCTATCTTATGAAATACAGTTACAAACATCACACGCCCGATATTCCCGCACAATATATTATTGAATTTGAATATAAAAAACCTTTTAGGTATTGGGACTTGAGATTTCTTAAAAAAGATTTTAAAGATTCCCCTATCTTTAACAGAGAACAAGAAGACATAGACTCTTTTGAGAGAACTAAAAAATGGACACGAACAAATCACCCCGAACTATTGATGTGATTTACACTTATGAAATTGCTGATCACGACAGTATGGTTTTTGAATACGAAAATGATGAACTAATTGATGGATGGCCTATTTCTATGCTTAAACAAGAATATTTCTATGCCACAGAATCATTTCGAAGAATTCATAAATGGATTATGAATAATCATGCTGAGTTGTTGTTATGAATCATAAGTATGAAATTGTTAAACAATTTTTGGATGAAAAAAACATGATAATTTTAGAGATTGAAGAAAAAAGCACAATTAAATGGACAATTGATGAGCTTAAAATGAAAAAATCTGCAACTTTTATTTTTGAAGAATCATTTCAAAGAACTATGGAATGGGTGTTACAAAATCATCCTGAGTTATTCTTATGAAAAGAAGATATGAAATTAAAAATAATTCGGTGACAGAATTTGAAAATGAAATATATAATGGAAATTGGAGTTTTCAAATTTTGAAAAAAGATACACCACCAAGTCTTTTTTCATTTATGGGTGTTAGTGATTCTTTTCAAAGAGCTAAAGAATGGTTATTAGAAAATCACCCCGAGTTACTGTTATGAAAAGAAGATACGAGATTAATGGTCATGTGATTTGTGAAATTCCAAATCCAAATAAGCAAAGATCTCAAACAAAAGTCTATTGGACTATTAATGAGTTAAAAAACAATAAACCATATTTTTCAATTAATTACTCCGATCATTCACAATCGTTTCACAGAACCAGAGAATGGGTGTTACAGAATCATCCTGAATTATTACTATGAACTACAGATATGAATTAGTGATTAAAACAAGTAGTATTTTTGCGACAACTGGAATTGAACATGTTGTTGAATTTTGTGATGATAAAGAAACTGGTAGTTGGAGTGTTTTATATTTAAAGCATAAAGATGAAACTTATTTTGAAAATTTTTTTAAAAAAGATTATTTTGAATCATTTAAAAGAACTAAAGCATGGACAAAAAACAATTATCCAGAGTTGTTACTGTGAAAAAATAAGGACTTCCAAACAATGAAATTTAAAATTAGAGAAATGACTGGATCAAAAAATACTATGGTGGTAGATGTTTATGAAAATGACTCAGAAAATTTAATTGCGATTTGGCATCTTTCTGAATTAAAAAAAATAAAAGAACCTAAAATTTTAAAAACCACTAAAGAATTAAAATCTTTTAATGAAGCTAAAAATTATGTTTTAGAAAACAATCCAGAATTATTGTTATGAAATATGAAATTAAAAATAATAAAATAAAAGAAACCATTAGTGATGATTATATGGATCATTTCATATGGCATTTTGATGATATGAAGCTCGAAAATCCAAAACAAGCCACGATTTCATATTTTGCAAATATAAGTATAAGATACAGAACAGAAAATGAAATGTTTTCTGCTTTTCGAAGAGTTAAAAAATGGGTTTCAGATAATCATCCAGAATTGTTGCTATGAAAGGTTATCATTACAAAATAGAAAAAGATATGGTGATTGAAACTAATATGATTTGGATGTATGGTTGGAATTTTAATGATTTACGCTCTGCAATGAAATATGAAATAAAGAAGTCTGATAATCAACAACTTAATTCGCTTATGAGAACCAGAAATTGGATGGTCGAGAATCATTTGGAATGGTTACTATGAATTACACCTATCAACTATATCACGAAGAGCACAAAGCTGAATTCATAGTAATTGAATTTCTTGATGGAAAACAGCAACACAAATGGTCATCTAGGGAACTCAAAAAAATGCAACAGTTTTCAGAAAATAAACTGATGACAGCTCATATATTTTCTTTAGAGAGAACAAGAATGTGGTTAGAATCTAACTATCGAGGTTTATCGTTGTGACACCTCAAGAAGCTTATCTTAAATGTAAAAATAAAAAAAAAAGAATCCCAGAATTAGAAAGTATTATTGCTATTGATTCATATTATTCTTATTGTTATGCTCGTGATGTAATTAAAGGAAGATGGGAAGAATGTGAAAAAACTATTGCTAATGATTCAGAATGGTCTTATGTTTATGCTTATGAAGTTATTAAAGGTCCTTTTTATTTATGTCATCCTATTATTTTTAATTCTGAATATAAAGATGGATACATTAATTTTTTAAAATCTATTAATTATGATTTCAATGAAATAAGTGAGTGTGAGTGGCTTATATGACAACAGAAGAGGCTTTGCGAAAAGCAAAAACATTAAAAAAAAGAAACTTTGAATTAGAAAAGATAATAATTGAAAGTCCACTTCATTCTTTTGAATATGCTAAAGATGTATTAAAAGCTCCATTTGTCGAAGGAGAAAAAATCATCTCTAGTGGTTCTTTATATTCTCTTCTTTATGCTGAAGAAGTTCTTTTTTCTCCATTTTATTTAGGGCATCCTGTTATTTTTAAATCAATATGGGAGAATGATTATATAAATTTTTTAAGATCAATTAATTATGATTTAAATAAAATAAGTGAGTGGCTACTATGAACAATAATCTTAAACTATTTTTTTCAGCAATGTTACAGATCTTTTTGGTGAGTTGCAACACCTATTTAATTGCAAATGGGTTTATGATTAGTGCAGGCATAGTTGGCTTCTCACTTAGTTGGGTATGGTCATGGAACATTAAGCGAATAGCTATTTCTTCAAATACAGAGAGATTAGTCTATTGTCTTGGTGCAGGAATTGGTACCACTCTTGGCGTAGCTTTTATGACTTACGTGAAAAATTTTTTCAATTAAAAAATGAATTTTCAATACAGAATTATAAAAAACACAATTATCGAAGAAAGAAAAAATGATTCAGTTTTTTCTTGTACTCATCATATTGAAGATGTTGTAAAGCTTAAAAAAATTTTAAACAAAGACGATAAAAATATAACAAAATATAGTATGAGCATTTTAAGATCATATGAGTGGTTAGAAAAAAATCATCAGGAGTTTCTTTTGTGACTTATTTCTATCACTATAATGCTTATGTCTATCACTATGACAATTTTTTTGTGATTGAAACCAGGGTTAGTAATGGCGATCGCCAATACTGGGCATCATCGCTTTTCAAAAATGACTCAAATTATGAACCTAAACCACAAGATGATTCATATTGGAGAACACGAGAATGGACTCAAGAAAACTATCCTGAATTATTGTTATGAATTACACTTATGATCACACAAGACAAATAATTATAATATCAAAAAATAATGTCATATTGCATAGACGTGATTTAAAAATCTTTCCACTAGATTCTCCATATGGTTCAGCTTCAGCAAGAGATTATAAACTAATGATTAAGTGGATTAAAAAAAATTATCCAGAGTTATTGTTATGAATTACACTTACAAAATCTCAGAAGATGTGGTGATGGGTTTAGAAGTTTATGAACTTCAAGATGGTAAATATCATTTTCACTCAACAATTTTTGGGTTAAAAGATATCGTCAAGACTGAAAAACATTTTGAAAGCAAAAACAATGAGTATTTAAAATCTTTAAGGCGTATGAAAAAATGGGTGTTAGAAAATTACCCAGAATTGTTACTATGAATTATAGTTACAGAATGGAAATAGATTCAGTAACAGAATTTGAAGATGATCTCTATAATGGAAATTGGAGTTTTCAATCTCTTAGAGGACATAGTAATGATTTTTTAATTACTAATCATATGGAAGTTGTCCATTCTTTTAATAGAACCAAAAAATGGATGTTAGAAAATTACATGGAGATGCTATTGTGAATTATACCTATGAAATAATTTTAAATGATCCTGATGGCATTTTTATTATTGAAAATGGCATTGTCATAATTGAAAATAACAAAAAAACGATACCAGATAAATGGCTTTTGAATACAATTTTAAATTATAATGATGTTTGGAAAGGCAATCCATCTTTTTTGAGAACACGAGAATGGGTTACTAATAATCATCCAGAATTTTTTTTATGAATAAAACAGATGCTCTCTATATGTACAGAATTTTTAGCAATCTCACTGAGAATCATTCAAGAGATCCCAATCTTGAAACAATTTTGGCCAAAGATTATCATTACAGTGTGAAATACGCCAAGACTTATTTAAAAGATGCATTCCCACAAGCTCATCCCGTTATTTTTGATTCGCCCTTAAGAGAAGAATATGTTGAGTTCTTAAAAAAAATAAATTATGATATGGACAATGTAAGCGAATGGTTAGTATGAAATATGAATACAGACTAGTAAATGTTGGTGTTTTTACCAATGATAATCATACATCCGATATAGAAACTGTAATTGTGGAAAAAAATTTAAAAACTAAAAAAGAATTAAGGTGGGCAATCGATCAAATTAAAAATATTCGTTATAACGTTTTTGTTAATTCAAAAAAAAGAACTCTTAAATGGGTCTCGGAAAATCACGCCGAATTACTTTTATGAAAAATAACTATTTTGTTCTTTTCATCTATCAAAAGAAATTAAAAAATTTCTATCTTTATGATGAAAATGAAGAGAAACTTTATGTTGGCGTTGTGAATATAGGCGATAATTTTGAACGCGCAGAAAAAGATTTTGTTTTCAATGGTTATTATGATTTTAATGTCATGATTTCAAAAAGACAATTTGATCAATTTTCAAAATTAAATTTTAATGATTTGGAAAAAATGTCATTTCGCGAAATAATAAAAACTTTAGATCTAGAGGAGTGGTTGATGTGAAATACGATTACCTATTTGACAAACTTGATGATAATTTCACTTTAATTACTGAAATTAATCAATTTACTGGTGACATAACTGACATGTCATTTCTTGGAAAGATTAATAAAAAACATCTTATTAAAGATTTTGATTTTGATGACGATAAACATCAAATGACTAGCAGATTAAGAATGGAATATGTTATAAAAAAATTTTATCCTGAATTTTTTTTATAAAAATAAAAAATAAAATAAAAAAATATTTTTTGGTGAATCATGAAAAGAATAGCGTTATACACATCATTTAAAAAAGATGATATCGAAACAAGAAGAAAATTAGAAAGCATTGCTTTTGGTTTAAATGGGAATTTGAATGGATTTTCATTGGACAATGAAAAAAACGTTATTTATTTTTTTGAATTTTCTGATGAAAATAAATTAGAAAAATTTAAGGAAGTGGAAACCGTTAAACAATATAAAACTTTAAAAATGAAAAAAAATAAATATTTTTTATAAAAAAAAAATAAGTTTGTAAAATATAGTTTATGAACTTATTTGAAGAACTGAATGATAAATTGACACATTATTTGGAATTTGAGCTAACCAAATGGACTTCCATTGAAAAAAGACAAAAGAAAAAAGCCATTAGACGTGCACATCGCGGCACCAACTGGAAAATGGTAAAACCTAAAAAGAATTATAAAAGATTCAGAATCAAAGGTACTGACAGATATGTTCTAAGATTAATGTCTCCGACCGAAAGACAAATGAAGAAAAGAATTGGTCATACTCTGGGACGAAGAAAAGATTTAAGGAGATAATTTGATGTCAAATTTTAAAATATACTTAGAAAAAGTTCAAGGCAATCACGAAGCAAAAATAGAAACCAGCAATTTTTTGAATGAAAATTTCAGAAACTATATGGAAAAAGTTTTTTACATGGAATTAACAGGAACTCCTGAAAAAACTTCGCTAAAAAATACAAATTTTTCTAATCCTAATATTGAAGTTAAAGATGAAAAAGAAACGGATGAAGAAATTCAAAAAAACAATGAAATAAAAAGAAGCAATTCTGATATATTGTTAAATAAATATATAGATATTATAATTTATCCTAAAAGTCAAAAAATAGGAGTTTCTTTAAAAGATGAAACAGAATTAAAAAAATCAGTTGGTCAATATGCATTAACATCAACAAATAGTAATTTAACTCTTGATTTACTGAAAGGAGCAAAGAATTTTATACTTGAGGGTAAATCATTCGCCAATTCTTTAGATGATTTTAAAAAGGCAGCTGAAACAACATCAATAACGGCGGTTGGACCTACAGCAAATGAAAATTCAGTAAAAGTAACAATAAGTAATACAATTATTAAAAATATTTTAGAAAAATATTTCTCTGCAATTAAATCAACATTTGGTGCTGTAATTATTAAAACTGTTCCAGAGGAGATAATTATTTCAAATAAAACAGTAGAATTACAAATTACAGATGTTAAAACCTCTAGCGATGGAACAAAAAATGATATGAATGAAAAAAGTAAAGTAAACGCTTTAGAATTAATAGTAAAAGCTGTCAACAAATAAAAAAAATATCCACCATATCTCCTTCTGCCATATAGTAAAATATGGCAGATAATAAAAAAACATTTAAATATTTTAGACATGGAGAGGTAAAATCTCCATCAAGAGGCACCAAGAACAGTAGCGGTATTGATTTCTATTCTCCAATAGATGTCACCATTCCTCCAAATTCTGATGTGCTTATAGATTCACTTCTTTCAATTGAAATTCCACATGGCTATGATTTGGTCTTTCATGATAAAAGTGGAGTGGCCACCAAAAAGAAATTAACCACTTTGGCAAAAGTAGTGGATTCTGATTACAGATACCCAAACAAAATTCATTTTCATCTTTGGAATTTATCATCACAACCTGTGGAAATTAAAACTGGCGATAAAATTATTCAAGGCATCATTAGAAAGACAGAATTATGGTCAATAGTGGAAGATCTCGGTATTGCAGAAAAAAATTATAATTCAGAAAGAACTGGTGGATTCGGGCATACTGATGAAATAAAAACTGAAAAAATGAAAGCTGTAAATGAAGATGAGAATCACACACAAACATGGAAAAATGTTAGTAAAGCCATTAAGTCAGCTAAACAAGCAAAAGAAAAGGTAATGGTTAAACAAAAATGAATTATGACCAAAATTATTTTTGGTTAATGAATAACACGTTCTATTTGAACGTGTTCAATTTTCTTCTTTTTAAGAAGTTTTTTACTGTGTTCAAAAATTGCTAAAATAATGGTATAGTTAGAAATGAAAGAGAGGAAAAAGAAAATGTTTAATAAAGACAAAAGAATTGAGTATGTAAATCTAATAGGTGATATCACATATGAAAATGCCAATGCGATTATTAATCATCTTTTCCAGGCGAATAAGCGAAATGACGCAGTGGTCTTATGTTTATCGAGTGGTGGTGGAGATGTTTATGCTGGTATGTCAATTATTGAAACTATGAAATTTGTACAAGTTCCAGTTTTTACCTATGCCATTGGTTTTGTAGGCAGTATGGCCGTCAATGTGTTTTTGGAAGGTGAAAAGAAATTTGTATCACCAAGTGCCAGTTTTATGATTCACGAAAGTAATGCTGAATATTCTGGAGATTTTGATACCATTCAAAGAACATTGGAATTTGAAAGATATTTTGATGGACATTTGAATGACAGAATTATAGCCAATACTTCTTTTACCGAAGACAGTTTAAAGAAATTATTGGGTAAAAAAAGCGATGTCTATTTTACACCAGATAAAGTTGTACAATATGGTTTTGTTGAAAATTCCAGTTATATAATTAGAAGTCAAAAAGAATTGGAAGAAAAAATAATAAATCACTTAGGAGTTTGAGAGATGACAATGTTCTTATTGGGTAATTTAATTTTTTATGCTTTTGGGTTAATAGTGATAGGTTATTCTCGGACAGATCATAAAAAAACAATATTTAGAATTTATACTGCTTTTACACTTACTTTTACAGCATTGTTTTTTTATTTGTTATGGGCGATGAGAAATTTATAGATTTAAAAAAGGAGATATCGTTGAGTAAGTATATAATTGTAGAAGGTGCAGATCTAAATGGGAAAAGTTCAATTGTTGATTGGATAAATCGAACATATAATTATCAAATTTATAAGGAAGATATGCCTTATAAAAGCAGATTAAATGCAGATTATAATGGCTATCTTTATTATAAAAAATTAGTTGAAATTTTACCAAGTCAATCTGTAATTGATAGATTCCATATTGGAGAAGCAGTTAATCCAATAGTCAGAAAAGATGGTCGTAATCCTTTAACATGGAGCGAAATAATATCCATTGAGGAAAACATAAGACATCAAACTCTTTTGATTACTTGTATTACAGATCAAGAAACCATCAGAGATAACTTCATGACTAGAGGCGAAGAGATTGCGAAATTGGAAGATTTTAAATATTTAAATTATTTATATGCTCATTTTCATGAATTATCTTCCATTAAAAACAAAGTTATTTTTAATTACATGAATGACAAAAACTATGATCAGATTAAAACCATTATAGATCATTTCATGATGGATGCATTACAAGAAGTAATAATGATTTAAAAAAAAATAACCTTTCTTTATCGCCTTTTTAAAATATAATAGATAAAGAAAGGTTATTTTAATGTCTAATGATTTTATCAACTATATTAATCATCTCAATGTTATAGAAGAAGCAATCTCTCCAGAAAATTACAGAGATAATCAAATTGGTAAAAAAAATGCAGATGGGGAAATAGTTTTTGTTAAGAATTTTTTAGATAAAGTTATTGCTTTTATGGAAGCTATTCCTGAGATGGAAGAGTATAGAAGTGTTGGTCCTAAAGGTGATGATCCTTACAACATAAGTGACAGAACAATTAAAACTTATGCCACCAGAAGTAATTATAAAAAAGAATTTAAAAAAGAAAAAAGCAAAACAAACGAACTAAGAACTAGTTCAGAACATGATGATAATTATATTAAATATAATAAAATTGAATATTATGAAACAGTCAAACTGGCACTTGATAGTATAAAAAATAAAAATTGCTCTATAAATAGGGTTGCTTTATTTTTACCTAAAGTGAGTGAAGATTTTAAAAATAAAATAAACAACAACACACTTTCTTCAATGGAAGAACAAGAATTGTATAATGGTATTTATAATTTTATTTTAAACGACAAAATAGTTTCCAGATTAGTGGAAGTGAGAGGGAAAAATAATAACATTTGGCTGGTCTCACCAATAAAAGATGCAATCTATAATACCACATTAAAAGATCAACTTTCTAAAAATTCAAAAGTTAAAAATAAAATACTGAAGCAAATTCAAGATGAAATCAAGGAAAAAGAAAAAGATTTAGCTTCCATTAAAAATTTAAAAACCAAAGAAAACATTGAAAAATCAACCAAAACCATTGAAGAAATAAATTCTTTAAAACGAGAACATGATGATTTAAAAGAAAGTGAACATGTTAATTTTTTGACAATGAAAGATAGTCTTAAAAATGTTATTGAATTATTTAAGAGCATAAAACAAAAAATAAATAAAAATGTCACCAACGAATTTGATAAGAATATTTCTTGGCGAAAATTAATTTTTGACTATAATGATTTAACAGCTTCTGGATTATCAAATGAAATTGTAGCACAAAAAAAATATGTTATTGATTTTTTGGTTAATTTAGATTTTAAAATCAATGAAATAGAATTTGATCTTGGCTATGTCACCCCACCTGAAGAATATACATACACAAATGGGCAAGAAATTGGTTCTCCTATTAATTTCTCTGATTTAATTGTCTATCTTAAAGTTAAATCAAATGAAATAAAACCTAAAGATGAAAATAAACTTAAAAAACTTTTAACAGAACTTAATCTGCAAAAAGGTGTTGACTATGCAGAAATTATTGATTTAAAGTTGTTAATTTCTAATCGTATCAGTGCAAACAGTTTTGAAGCTTTAAAAAGTTTAGATGTCATTAAATCATTTAATGATGATTCGTTGAAAGATATGGATAACAAAGATCTTTTGGCTTGGGCAGCAAAGAATGGCAAGACAAAAGAGATGCAAACAATTATTAAACGATATGATCGTAATAAATACTCTCAGTTGTTGACAATGGTTAAAATTTTCTTGAATAAAAGTAAAGAGGAATATTTAAAAGCCATAGAGTTACTTGAAAATCCTAAATTAACCACTAGCAGTTCAAAATATAAAATTATATTTACACTTTCTCCAAGAACTTTTATTTCACAGAGTACCAGAGCCAATCTCAGAAATGGTATTACTAGTTGTATGAATATATTTTTTGGTTGTAATAGACGATATGTGCCAACAGCTTTAGCTAGTGGAGCTTTCACCGCATACATGATTAAAGTTAATAAAAATAATGACATGACGGGCAGTGACATTGTTGATTCCAAAATTATAGATCCAATAGCCAGAGTAGTGGTTAAGCCATTCAAAAGAGAAGATAGCAATGATATTTATTGGTATGTCGATAAACCTTATGTCGACAAAAGTCAAAAAATAGATGATTTTGGTATTAAAGTTAAAACTATTCTTAATAAATATCATAATTCAAATATAGCCGAAGGAAGATATGCTATTGCAAGAGGAAACTATGTTGACACCATTGATAGTTTTAATATAGATAGACTATTTAAAATTGTTAATAATGAAGAACTCTTTAATAAACTTAAAACAGATTTACAAAACAATTCACCAGAAGCTTTAGATGATTTTAATAAAATAATTGATAAAGAAGAAGATAATATTTTTAATATTTGGGGAAAAGATAAATTTTATCCAACTCCGACTAAAAACATAGCCATCGCCAAAGACATTAGAAAATTGCCAAATGGTATTAATTGTTCATCTTTTACGGTAAAAAATAAAACATTAGCTAAGTTACCAGATGACCTTGAATGTAGAAAATTAATTTTAGATAAAGGTTATGATAACAATGGCAATGTAATACAATCAAATGTTATCAGTCTTAATAATTTAAAAAATATTGATAAAATTGAAGAGTTATTAATTGAAAAAAGTTCTACGCCAGTGCCTGTTTCCATTTTAAATTCTAAAAAATTAAAAGTTTTAAGAGTGAAAGATAACACTATAAATTCTAACTCAATAAATTTAGAAAACACTAAAATTGAATTTACAGATAGAGAAGTTTTAACATATCCACAACATATAGTTTGTGATGAATTAGTAATTGAAAATATAAAGGATTTTAGTACGATAAAATCTATTACATGTAATAAACTTATCATAAGAAAAAAAAATGGCATTAACGGAAAAGAAATAGATGTTATTAATAATGCAAAAACAAAAGAAATAAAAATTGTTTGTAAATCCACACAGAATAGGATTTCAAACATACTTTTGGATTTATCTCAGGTTAAAAGTAAAATTTATTTGGAAATTGAATGTGATGAAAGTTTTAAAATTAAATTACCCATGATATTTGATAAACTTGATATTGTATATACCGATGGTGATTTTGTTAATTTAAATCAAATACAGAAATTAAATGTTTTAAATTTAGATGGTGTTGGTTTAAATTTACCAACGTCAAAAACTTTTTGGGAAAATTTATTTGATTTTAGCGTTAGTAATTGTAATTTAGATTTTAACGTTGAAATGTTAAAATGTAAATCATTTCTTGTTGATTTGGTTAATAATAATATTACATTGGGTAATTTTCGTTATCTGAATGGTAAAAAATTAACTCGCAATGACATTGATGCTCTTTTGATAAATTCAGATTTAAAAATAATAAAAGAAATAAAACTTGATAATAAAACTAACAAAACAAATATCGAAACGTTAAATGGTGATCACATCATCACAGATAAATTGACCATTGATATTACAAATGACAGCAAACTAAATCAATCAATAAAAAATATTTTTGTCATGAATGGAACCGTTATAAATATTAATATCACTGATGATATTAAATTTAATTTTAGTATATCTTTTCTCGATGAACCGACAAGTGTAAATCGCAACATTACTATTAATGTGGATAAAAAAGTTAAGAAGATAGATATTTCAAATCTTTTTAAATCCAATAAAAGTATAATCTCGGTTATTTCTGAATCAGATAGCGATTCAATTTACGATGATCTCGATTTAAAAGTTATCGGTGTTACCAACTTTATTATGAAAAATAAAAATATTACAAATAGTTTTATTCCACTTTCTTTAAAAGAAATAGATAAGAAACATAAACTAAATGTATTTGAAGAAGTAATGATTAGATTTGATCTCAATGATATGAAAATGAAATTTGCTTTAAGTGATTATTTTAATTTTAAAAATGACGGAAATGAATTGAATTTTGATATTTATATTTATGAAGTATATCATGATTTATTTAAAAAAATTAATATTCCATATGATATGATGTTAAGCGTAGAAGATGACGAAGTGAAAACAAAAGAATATGTTGATAAAATTAATTTAAAAATAAAAGAACTGGTAAATGGAATTGTATTTGAAATTACAGATCTTGATTTAATAAATGAAAAAAACAAAGTCGGTTTAGATTTTAAGAATATTACATTCAGTAATGAAAAATTTGCAAAACAAATTGGAATTGATATCAGTAAAGTTGATGATATTAAAAAGAAAATTATTCAGAAACATAAGATTAATGTTTTTTTTATAGAAACACTTTACGCTAAATTAATAGAAAAAATAGATAAAAAATATATAATTAATGCAACGAGACCAAAAATTGTGGCTTCAAAAAATAATAGCTTTTTACCGGAACTATAAATGAAAAATAATTTTTTAAAATACTTATCTGTTTATCAAGAAGTAATATCTACTTTAGAGTATCGTGACACACAAGTTGCTAAAACAAAAAATGGTCTGTCTGATATTAAAAACTATAAAATTGAAAATATTACCTTTTTCAAAGACTTCATTGAGAAAATAAAAAACAATCTACTGACATTTCCAGACGAAATGGATAAAAAAGCAGATGTCTATACCATGAAGGAATTGCCTGATGATGAGTACAATAAAAGATTACAAAGTGTTTATTCAGGTTATACAGTCGATAATGATGATGAAGAGGAAAACGATGAAGACTATTATGACGATGAAGAAGAAGATGATGAGAATTATAACGAATCCACAAAAACTCCTTCCACAAAAGCTTTTGAACATCTTTATAAAAGCATAGATAGCAAATCGTTAATAACGATACAAAATTTCAAAAAAGACATAGAAGAGATTGAAAAAAATAAAAACATTGAAAATGATTTAATCAGATACATAAAAAACAATTGCAAACCTTTTGCGGATCTATATGATAAAAGAAATTATAATGATGATTTCGATAAATATCTTTATTGCGGCATTTTAAATTATTATTTAAACAATAAATATATGGACAGATTGATTAAATCCAGAGGCGATAATTATATTTGGTTAACTTCACACATTAAAGATGCAATTTTTTCTCCTTATTTTAAACAGAAATCACAACAATCGGGCGAAAGAGTAAAACTTAAAAATAGATTACGTACAGTAGTACCAGATTTTGAAACCAAGACCAATAGCCAAATATCTGCAGATATCACAGATGTGATTAATAAAACTAAAAATGAAAAAGAAAAAACTAAACTAAACGAATTACTTGCCAAAGTGCAAGACAATAGAATTTCCATGGATATGGAAGAATTGAGTGTTAGTGACGCTAGAAAAGCTGTTATGCAACTTTTTAATAACATAAAAAGAAATATTAGGCAAAATCCTATTTTTAATAAAAGTTTTACCAGTCTTGGTAGCAGAAAATTTGTTTTTGATTTTAATACTGGTAAACCTTCCGCTCTTGACAATGAAGTGAGTAAAAACAATATTAGATTACAAGCTTTACTTATAAAATTAGGTTACAAATTTAATGAAATTGAATTTGAAACTGGCAGAGTTAGAGAAGGTAAGAAACTGTTATCTTTTAAAGAGCTAACACCAATTTTAAGACAAAAGATGTCTGAGATAAAATCGTTTTCGCCAGAAAAACAATCTGAAATTGATGATCTCGTTCAAGAATTAAATGTTATGGAAAATGAACAAATAATAATGGATGTGATTAAGAATATAGATAAAAATCAAATTGTTGATTTAAAGAAATTATTGGGTTATGGTGAAGAAATAGATAAAAAGATTGGTGATTTAATTCAAGAAGCTAATAAGATTGATAAAGAAAAAACCAAAGAAATTTTAAAAAAATATAATAAAAATAAACTCAATAAGTTATTGACATTAATAAAAGAAAAAACAGAACTGGATAAAGGCGAAAATAAAAATTTAAAAGAAGAATATCAAGAAATCATAGATTTACTTTCTGATATGCATCATATTCATTCCAATCAGAAGATGAAAATAATTTTTACTCTTTCACCTAGAGAATTTATTTCACAGAGTACTAGAGCTAATTTAACTAAAAGCATAAAAAGTTGCATGAATGTTTTTTATGGGTTAAATAGAAAATTTCTGCCAACAGCATTAATGAGTGGATCATTTACAGTATGGTTAGTAAAAGTAAATAAAGATAAAGATGGAAATGATATTATAGATTCAAAAATTGTTGATCCTTTGGCAAGAATAGTGGTTAAGCCTTTTAAAAATAATAATGGCGATGTTTTTTTTGTGCCTGATAATGTCTATGCTCCTAATGATAATTCAGATTTTGTTGCTAAATTCAGTAGCAAAGTTTTTGAAATACTAACACATAACAATTTGCTTCCTAATGATATGTATTATTTAGACGATGAAGCTAACTATCGTGATAGTATTGATTCGATAGTTAATGATATTTTTTCAAGATTAATGTATAATGATGAAAAAATGGAAAAAGTAAAAAAGCAGATGTCAGCAGGTGATGCGATTTTTTTAAATAAAAAAATACAAATGGATGGAAAAGTGGAAAGAGCATTTGAAAAAATGTTAAAAATCAGTGATAAAAATTTATTGCCACGTATTCACTTAAGCGGTATGTCTGATATAGTTAATATTCCAAAAGGTAACTATAATGAATTAGATATTTGGTCACGTAATATAAAAAAAATAGACAATGATGCTGATATAAAAGAACTTCATATAAATTCATTATGTGAAAAACTTAATAGTCTTGAAAATGTCAAGAATATTGATAAAATAAAAAAAATAAAAATCAGTAATGGCTCAAAAGTTCCATCTAAACTTTTAAAATCAAAAACAGTAGGACGATTAACTTTTGAAAATAAAATTGGAAGTGATGAAGATATTGAAATTGATGGTTTTCTTGATTTAATGGATCTTAAATTAAATGCAAAAAAAATATCTGCCGGTAAAATCACTCTTAGTAAAGTTAATACCAATAAAGTAACAGAAATAAAAGCAAAAAAAATAGTATTAAATTTTTTATGCGAAGATAACGAAGAATTTAGAAAATACAGAAAATTTAAAGAAATAATTGGTAGAGAGATATTCTCTGATCTTGATATTGCAAAAATTTTTATTATTATCAGAATGATATCGCTAAATGATTTTAAAAATAAAAACATAGAACAACTTATACGCGATAGAATTCAAATATCTGATGCAAAAATGAAAAAATTTAAAAATATTTTATTAAATGATTTAAGCGATGACAAAGAGTTTATTTCTAAAATTTGTAAATCAAAACTAAGTACAGAAGTTGATTACAGACAAGTGGAATATGAAGAAAAACAAGCAGCGCTTAAAAGGTATTTTTATTCAGGTTTCAATGAACAAGAAAGTTTTGATTTTAATAAAATTAATGCAGATGAATTGGAAGAGTTAGAGGCTAATGTTGTTTTTAATAAAATAGATTTAAGAAGATTTAAAAACTTAAAGAAAATAGAATTTGGAAATTTTAATAACATAAAAGAGGTTCTTTTACCACCTTCAGTTGTAGTCATTAAAAGAGTAAAAAACTTTTCTGTTTTAAAAAATATTAATGAACTAAAGAATTTAAAATCAATTTTATTTTCAACATCCATGCCAAGCGATAAAAGTTTTTATCCAGAAAGTGTTGATGATGAAATATTTAAAAATTTAATTGAATTCAAATTTGATATTGACCCAAAAACATTTGATAAGAGATTTATTCTTTCTCCATATATACAGTTTTTATATGTAAATGACTCTAATAGCGTAATAAAAAAAATAATTAACGCATCATTAAGTTTTTATAAAAATAATAAAATCCCTGATATTAAAGTTTTAAATTATGGTACGCCTTTTAATGATTATGGTAATAAAGATGCATATTTTTCTAAAAAAATGGTTTTTGATTTCGACAAAGAATCCGCAAAAGCTAGCGTTATGAATAAAACAGTTTATGTCGACAATAACAATTCATCACAAATTATAATCAAAAATAATTTCTTTGATTTTTATGTTGACACTGTCATTCCAAATGATATAAATCCAAATGTGTCTCTTGAAGTGGAAATCTATATTAATGAAAAAACTCCTAAAAAAATAAACTTAAAAAAAATAACAGAAAAATTAATAATTTCACAATATGATAGAAAATCTATAAGAATAAAAATACATTTAAATGATTCTGAACAAGCTAAAGATTATGAAATAGAAAGTGACATTGGATATTCTTTTTATTGTCAAGGCACCTATTTAAGTCCATATTTAAATAAAAAAAAGAAAATTGAAATGTCTATGAATGGTTATCCACCTGGTTTTTCTTTAGAAATAACAGAAGATATGTTAAAGAAAGGTGTTATCGATGTGGATGATTATTTAAAAATAAAAGATAGCATTGAGTATACTGATAAAAAAGTTCTCATTAATCTTAATTTTAATGATTATATGACTGATATTCGCAAAAAATATAATAAATTTTTTGATTTTATTATGACAAAAGAAAATAAAATTGAACTTTTAAATAATTTTATAAATAAGAAATTTAAGTCAATAGAGCGTTTAAAAGATAATTTAAAACTGGTAATGGTTGATTATACGGTTGAGCCAATAAGTAATATTTATTATTATAAAATAATTGCAAAGATACTTGAAAACAATATTGATTTAATTAGAACTTTTCATGAAAATAGTGGTTATTCTGTTTCCATTATTGATAATTTTAATTCATATTTTAAAAAGATACTTAAGGATGATGAATGAAAAATAATTTTTTAAAATATTTATCAACATATAACGAAGTTTTTCAACCAAAAAATTATCGAGACACGCAACTGGCCAAAGTTACGAATGGTATTGAAGATATTGAAAAATATGAAATAAAAAATATAACTTTTTATGGCGACTTCTTCACACATATTAAAAATTTTTTAGATAACTTTCCTACATTTGACGAAATAAAAATTGACATGTCTAAATCTCCTGGTGATTTATTTAAAACAAAAGAATCTCGTTTACAAACGACATCTAATTCCAGAGCAGAAGACGACGAAGATGAATTAGATGATGAAGGTCACTGGGATGATGATCAACTTGATGATGATGAAGATGACGTACTTGAAGAAGTATTTAAAGATAGTACAAAGGGAAACGTGTATAAACCTTTTACCATTAAAGCTAAAGAACATGAGTATCAAAGTATAGACGAAAAAAGTCTTAATTATATTCATAATCTAAGTCAACAAATAGATCATATAAAAAATGGCGATTATAATCACGACATCATTAATAATATAAATAATAAAAATTTTAAGAAACTTTTAAAAGAAAAAAACTATAATCAAGATTTTTATAAATATGTTTATTGTGGTTTTTTAAATGCTTTTAAAAAAAATCATTATCTTGAAAGATTAATATCTGTAAGAGGTAATAATTTTCTTTGGTTAAAATCTCCTATTAAAGATACTATTTTTACGCCAATTTCTAGAGATTTTATTGGAGATTTCGCAGAAAAAAAGAAAGATTTACTTCTAATAAAAAAACTAGTACCAGATTATGTTAATAAAAAATCCACAGAAGTTATAAAAGACTTAGAAAAGATAAGTAAAAATAAAGATGCAAATATAAAAAAAATTATTGATAATATTAAAGTAAATAAAGATTATTATAGTCAAGAAGAACTAACGCTTATTGAGAGTAAAAAAGCTGTCTTACAATTATTTAATAAAATAAAAACTCGTTTCATGAATAACAGTCGTATAAATAAAAATTTTAAATCAATTGGTTTAAGAAAATTTATTTTTGACTATGAAACAGGTAAACCATCTGTGCTCACCAATGAAGTAATAAATGACATTAAAACTTTAAAAAGTATTCTTATGAAAATGGGATATACATTTAATGAAATGGAATTGGAATTGGGAAGAGTCAATAAAAACGATAAACTTTATTCTTTTAAAGATCTCATTCCAATTTTAAAGCAAGAAATGACTGAATTAAAAAACTTTTCCATAGAAAAAGAATTGGAGCGCAATAGACTTTTAAATGAATTAGGTATAGCAAATATACCAAAAGCAAGTTCAGTCGTGGAAGAAAAAATAAAGCAAAACGATGAACTACAAATAAATGATTTTAAAGAAATGCTTGGTTATGATAACAAAATAAATAAAAAATTATCTGATTTGATTCGAGAAGCTAAAAATATTGATGATAAAAAAACAAATGAAATATTAAAGAAATATAACAAAAATAAACTTAATAAACTATTAATGTTATGCAAAGAAAAAGAAACTTTTGAAGAAAACAATAGCAAGGTAGCTAAAAATGAATATGAAGAAGTAATAAGAATTTTAAGTAATCCAATGACTATTACTGATAGATCAAAAATGAAAATTATTTTTACTCTATCTCCTAGAGCTTTTATTTCACAAAGTACACGCGTTAATGTAGCTAATAATATCAGAAGTTGTATGAATATTTTTGATGGGATTAATAAAAAATTTATTCCAACTTCTGTTATGGCTGGAGCATTTGCAGTTTTTTTAGTTAAAGTTAATAAAGATAAACATGGTGATGATATTATTGATTCAAAAATTATAGATCCATTAGCCAGAATTTTAATTAAGCCTTTAAGAGATAAAGATGGCAATATTTTTTGGTATCCTGATAAAGAATATGTTTCTGATAACAGATATAGGAATTTATCAGAAAAGGTTTTTGATATTATTGGTTTTCAAT
>Ga0214921_10002131_pt1 | contig 32609 bp, 22 predicted proteins | sample LL1505_MetaG_FD_177992 | JGI IMG/M metagenome (GOLD analysis project Ga0214921, IMG submission 177992) | Freshwater microbial communities from Lake Lanier, Atlanta, Georgia, United States - LL-1505 | ecosystem: Environmental > Aquatic > Freshwater > Lake | place: USA: Georgia | collected... | reverse complement strand
TCATCTCTTAGCTAGCTAGCTAGCGAGAGGATGATTGTAGTGAGCACACAATACTATATATAATAACCAAAATATGATAAATAATACAATAAAAAATATTAAATATAATTATGTTTATAATGTAAAAAAAAAGTATAAATTATAATCAATATAATGTCAAAGATATCAAAAAATAAAAAAAATGAGGTTTCGTCTAATTCCAATAATGATTCGTGTTCATCATCAGATTCAGAATCAAGTTCGGATACTGGTTCAGATTCATCAACATATGACAAGAGTAAAGGGGAGGAGTTTGCAGGCGAGATATTAAAAAACAAATATATATTGATAGACAAGATTGGTGTTGGAACATTTTCTGCTGTTTGGTTATCATTAGATATAACAACACTAAATTTATATGCGATAAAAATCCAACACACAGAAGATTATTATGATGGAGAAAAAGAGGCAATATTTTTATCAAAGGTACCAAAAAAATGTGATAATTTAACAAGATTAATAGAATATTTTGATGTAAAAAATCCATTAAAACCAGAATATATGAATCTGTGTATGGTAATGGATTTATATATTGGATCTGTTTATAATTTGATGAAAAGATGTGGTTATGAAGATGGTTTTGATGTAAAAATATGTAATAAAATAATAATAGATGTATTAAATGGATTAAATACATTAAATAATATGGGATATATTCACACAGACATAAAACCGGAGAATATTTTGATAAAAGGATTGAATCCATTATTTACAGAGTTAAAAAATTTAATTAATCAATCAAATACATTGCAACAATTGATAAAAGAAATAGACGACAAATTTAAAGGTTATAAATTGCATGTGTTAGATAAAAAAACAAAAATATATGTAGACAGACATAATAAATTTAACAATGATAAAAAAAAAATAATGAAACAATTATCCAAACAATTAATATATGGATTCAAAATGATATGTAATAAATATTGTACCGATAATTATAAGGATGAAGTTGAAGATGATATATTTGAACCAAATTATTATACAAAACGATTTAATTTTGAAAATACACATAATTTTTTAGATTATAATTATGTTTTGTCAGATTTTGGCACTATTAAACAAATTGCAAATAATAATGAAGATGAAATACAAACAAGATATTATAGAGCTCCTGAAGTAATATTAGGATGTAAATGGAATAAGTCTGTAGATATATGGTCTATAGCATGTCTATATTTTGAGTGTTTAACGGGAGATGTTATATTTAATCCAGAAAATGATAAACATTATGATACAGACACACATCATTTATATTGGATACAACAATTAATTGAGTTAGATCATAATCAATACAAAGATGGATCACATTACAATAAATTTTATGATAAAAATAATTGTTTAAAAATAAAAAATGATATTGAATATTTAACATTCGAATATGTAATCTCAGATTATAAAAAATTAAATGATGATGACCTAAAATTTGTTATTAATTTATTAACATTAATGTTGACAAATAAAAAAAACAGACCAACAATACAGGCAATTATTTCATTTATCAATCAATAAATTAATTTTTTATGACTAGACAAAAAAACCGTTGGATCCAGGGAAAAAATAAAGAAATGACCACTCGTTGAATGATTCTTTTTTCATTTTTTTTTGCAATGAATAAACCCGAGGGTTCATTCATTAGTTTTCACGAGAAAAAGACGACGCATGCTCTCGCTTTGGACCTGTTAAAAACTGAAAGTCACCATCACCAGAAGGATGATAAGTATTACCTTGATCACGAAGAACAACATATTTTGTATAGGCAATACTACACATAATATATTTTTTTTCGTATTCTGGGTTAAGATAACATCCTTTTTTGCAATTACCAACAATGTCTAATCGTTCCTTAACAGGTGTTGTACAAGGTTTAATTGCATCGAACTCTGCCCTTGTAAGTATTCCTTTTACTGTATTATTATCTATCTTGTAGTGCACATGACACATACTCGACAAGGGAAAATGGATTTTATATATAAAAAATAAATCAATTTTTTATATATAAAATAAACCAATTTTTTATAAATAAACTGATAAACAGCAAAATAAATTAATTGGGTTCATAAGAAAAAGACGATGCTACCTGTTGCCCTTTAGTCATTTGATATTGATAGTCCCCGCCACTGCTGGGAGCACTATTACCACCATACATGCGGAGCACCACATATTTGTTATATGCAAGTCCATATATAATATATTTTTTTTTGTATTCCAAGTCGAGATAACATCTCTTGTTGCAATTATGATATTTCATTTGTTCTTTCGCGTCGTAAATGCTGGGTTTAATTGCATTATATTCAGCCATTGTAATCAATTTTGATTTAATGGCGTCTTCAAGGTCAGGATAAATGTAACACATTTTTATAGAATATGTAGTCTGGAATAAAGGATATTATATGAAAATATTAAATCAATTTTTTTGTATTAATTGGGTTCATAAGAAAAAGACGATGCTACCTGTTGCCCTTTAGTCATTTGATATTGATAGTCCCCGCCACTGCTGGGAGCACTATAACCACCATACATACGGAGCACCACATATTTGTTATATGCAAGTCCATATATAATATATTTTTTTTTGTATTCTATATCAAGATAACATTTCTTATTGCAATTATGATATTTCATTTGCTCTTTCGCGTCGTAAATGCTGGGTTTAATTGCATTATATTCAGCCATTGTAATCAATTTTGATTTAATGGCGTCTTCAAGGTCAGGGTAAATGTAACACATTATGTATGATAAGACCGCATTTTAAAAGATTCATATACAAAAAAAATATCAATTTTTTTATATAGGCTCTCTACTTGTTTGTTCTTTTTGATGTGCAACATCAAAAGAACAAACAAGTAGAGAGCCTATATAAAAAAAGGGATCGAGGGGAGTTATAATCAGAGATAACTCTCCAAGATCAATATTTTTATATATAATATATAAATATTGAATTAAAATTAAATAAATAATATACAATATAAAAATATATATAAAATAAAATGAAGATATTTACAGATGGTTCAACAATAAATAATGGTAAAAAAAATGCAATTGGAGGGATAGGGATATATATACCAAAACAGGGAAATATAGATGAATGGTCTTTATCATATTCATTGATAGAGGGTTGTTCAATAAAAGTGACAAATCAGATATCAGAGTTGATAGCAATAATATTGGCAATAGAGAAGGCAGTTCAATTAACAAATAAAGAGACGATATATATATATACAGATTCAATGTATGGGATAAATTGTGCGACATCTTGGTGCAATAAATGGATAAAAAATGATTGGAAAAAATCGAATGGTAAAACAATTGACAATTTATGGTTAATATATAGATTAGTTCAATTAACAAGACGATATCCTATTATTTTTAAACACGTTAAAGCTCATACAGATGAACCTCAAAATCATAATGATGAAAATTATATAATATGGGATGGTAATAATAAAGCGGACAAGTTAGCTCAAGAGGGTTCTCAAAATGTGAAAGATTTGAGTCCAAATACAAAAATATTAAAATGGACAACATTATCATCATTGTTAGTGTGTGGAATGAAATCAGATATAAAAAGTGGTTTACCATTTATAGATGAATTAAAAAACTTTTATGAGAAAATGTTTAATCTAAATGTAATTGAGAATTAGAAGTATTAAATTTAGATAGAGTATTATAAATGAGTGGTTGAAGATCTATTAAAGATTTTTTCATAGTTAATAATAGTTTTAATTTATGATTAATTTTATAATTTAAAATAGGTCCATTAAGAGTATCATTGTAACCATAAATAATGATTTCTTTAGTATCAATTTGATCGTGACATTTAAAACACAATACACATAAATTACTTTTATGATTTTTATGGAGATGTTGTTTGTCATTAATAAAACCAAAAGTATCAGTATTTTTTTGAAAATTAATATGGTGTGTTTCTAATGGTTTATCAAATTCATTAGATGGTGAATATTCACAAATTTGACATTTAGTAATCCATAAATTTGAATTATATTTACTTGTTTTATTACCAACAATAAAGTCATTATTAATTTCATTTTTAATATCATTTGAGATGGTTAAAAAATTACTGTCATTAATGAGAAATTTAGCAACATTTAATCCATAAAAATTCTCACCTGGACCTTCCAATAACTTACGATTATATTTTAATATATTTTTTTGTTCATCATAATCAACATGTAAATGGAACAATTTAATGTTATTTAATATTTTCAAACGTTGTAATTTGTTAAGATCGTGTAGATGTGTAGCAGTAATAAAAGAACATTTATTTTTTGATAAAATTTCTAACATAGTCATTACAATAATAAGACTACTCTGATGTTCAGTGCCTTTACAAACTTCATCAGCGATAATCATAGTATTTTGATTAGAACGTTTTAAAATAGCTCGTAATTCGGACAGTTCAAGAGCAAATGATGATAATCCTTTAAATAAATTATCATTTGCAGAAATACGAGTCATTAGTGTGTTATATGGAAAATATTCGAAATTTGATGCAGCTACATAATACCCAATTTGTGCTAATATTATATTTATACCAATACTTTTTTGTAATGTGGATTTACCAACAGAATTAAGACCAAATAATAAAATACCTTCTTGCTCAGGAAGACCTAATTTAATATTAATAGGTATATATTCAGTATCGATTAATAATTTTTCACAAATTGGGTGTCTCAAATTCTGAACATCAATATATGATTTACCATTAAATTTATCATTAATATTTGGTTTATAATATTTATTTAATTGTGCCACTTTAGCTCCTGATTTACAAAAATCAATAATGCAAACATATTCAATTAAATTCGATAAAGTGTTTTGATATAATCCATATATTTCAGATAACCAATTCACATATTTTCCTTTGATAACTTTTTTAAGTTCATCTATATAACCAATTACTTTGTCGGATTTATGTTGAATCTCCGGTATTATGATTTTACAGGTATTGCCTTTTGTTAAACTTCTGAATTCCATATTATCCTTTGTTAGAATAACATTTCCTACTGTTATTGATTTATTTTTTTCTACATATTGTTGTAATAATTCTGAACGTCTTTTTGTTAAACATAAAAAATGCCCATCTCTTTCATTAAAATCAACATACACTAATTCTTCCTCACTATCAACTTCATCATCTAAATTTTTTTTGGATTTCTTTTTTGGTATCTGTTTATTTAAAATAGAATTTAGTGTTGTTGCGAGCACATTAATAAAATCATTACAATTATCAATATCATCTATAATTTTATCAACATCATTATATTTACCTTTTTTAAATATTGGTCCAGTGATATCATTTAATAAATATTTTGATAATTCATCATAATTTAAAGTGTCATCAAATAATTTAATAAGTGTATTGACATCTTTAATTAATTTATTTTTAGGAATTGTAAGTAATTCTTGATTAATTGATGTATTAATCAATAAATTAGCAGCATTTTTTATACCATTAATACAATTATTTAAATCAATTGGATGGATCTGTTGTATCGAAATTTTTCTAACAAATCGTTCAATATCTGGAATATTTAACATTTCTTCAATCTGTTTCCATCTTTCATTCTCTAAAAATGATTCTATTAAATTATATCTTTGTTTAATTTTTGAGATATCTAATAATGGATTTACTAAATTATCTTTGAGATAACGTCTTCCCATCGCAGTACTTGTTTTATTTATAACATCAAATAATGATTTATATTGTGTATTATTAGAATACATATTTGAAATATTAGTAACATCATTGTTAAAAATATTGAGTTGAAAAATAGCATTATTACCCAAATACATATAATCATTTTTCTCTATAACATCTGGTATATTTAAATTTTGTATTAAATTTTTGTTATGTTCATAAATATAGTTCAATAATATTACCAATGATGTTCTACCATATGTTAAACGTTCCAAATCAATTGATTCTATTATTGAACTATGAGTTGTTTTGAATTTATGTCCATAAACTTTTTTAAATAATTCGGTCTGATAATTAATTTGAAAAATATTTTTAGAACTTTTAGGATCAAAATATTTTTTGTTTAATTGATCAACTGTTTGGTAATGAAATAATTTATCATTTAGTTCCAGATATGCGAATAATTTATTGTTAGTGATAGATTGTAAATTATGAGTGGTTATAATATATTCTCTACAAGAATAACTTTGAATAATTTTAGTTACATCATCTAGTGCGATATTTTCATCTGATTTATGTGAATAACTTTCATATACACTTGATTTACCAGTTGTTACATCTATAATTGATACACCAACTAAAAACATTGGTAGTGCATTAATATTATTTATTTCTTCAATATAGATTGAAATAATATTGTTAGAATCTGGATTAGATACTTCTTCACAATATGTTCCTGGAGAATATATACCAGTTATTTCTCTTCGCGGGTTTGGTGGTGGGCTTACTTGGTCTATCACTACTACAGTAAATGAATTTTCAATCAATATTTTTAAAAATTTTTGTAATGATATAGATGGAAATCCCATCATATATGGATTTTTCATATCTACTGTTGGAATTGATTTATTTTTTTTAGAAACAATAATATTAAGGATATCAGCGATTTTATTGAGTTCAAAACCCTGATCCATAGTTTGGTATGCTTCATGAAATGATCCTACTTGCATCAATACAATTGTATTTTTACCGTATTTCTCTTGGTGTTTTTGTTGGTAATCGAAATAGTCTTCAAGTAAATTTGCAACCATTTTATTATAATTACTTATTATTATAGTAAAATGTTTAAATCATTTCTAAATAAAAATGAATAAGGTAATGAATAATATTAACCAGAAATTTTGTTAAGCAACATACGTTTCATTTGGTGATAAATAAATGCCTTAAAATGTTCTCTGTCTTCTTCTACATTCCAAATATCAATATTCATTTTTCTTCTATATTTTTCAACGGTTGATGCTAAATCAGATCGTGTATATATATGTGATAAAAACCATTCCGCTTTCTCTTCTAATTCCTCAGAATGTATTTTATTATTTTCAGATTCAACTAACGATGATACCAATTTATAATTACCTTTCGATCCACTTATGAATTTAAATATTTTAACAAACTCAAATATCCATTTTTCTTCTAATTTAGTCCATAATTTGTTAAACACTTTTTTTTGTACATTTACATCTGTATTTAAATCTGGTTGATCAACATAATACACTGGAACAGTTGGAAAATACAAACTAAAAGTTCTAAATGGATCATATAAAACTCTCGTATCGTCAATTAATAATTGTGTTGTAATAGGTATAAATGAAACAGGATCGTATATAGAATCAACAATCGGTGTTAGAGAAAGTATTGGAGAATTGAAAATTAAACTCATTTCTTATATATTATAATCAAGAAATTTATTAATTTTTAATAGTAAATTAAATGGATAATTATTTTTATTAAATTTATATTTACTATTTATTTTTTTTAATATCTTTATTATAACTTCATCTTTTATCAAATTACTATCAAATACCGTCTTTATTAATGATGTCCAATTAATTATATCATTCTCTATATTATTACCATATGTTATATATGCAAAATCTAATAATCTTGATTTTGTACTCTGTAACATCTCTTTGTTTATACTTATATATTTTATTAATTCTCCAATATTTTGTATATTGAAATATAACTGTAAATAATTTTCTGGTTCCATTGGCACTTTTATACTGTCTTGTAAATTATTCTCATATGGTGTGTTTTTATTACAATCACCAAAATAACTATAATTACTAATCTTATTAATTCCACATTTTCCTACATCTCTGGTTTCTGGTTTTTCAAACATTTTTATACCTATAAATGGATGAATCATTTTTTGATTTTCTGTTTTGTTTATTTCATAACAATTCGTAATACACTTTTCTTTTTTGTCCATTATAAATTAAATATATATTATTATATTATATTTAATTATGAATTCAAACAATAATAATTCACTCGTCAATCTTGCTGATATTGTCCCTAATAAATCTATTAATAATAATTCAAATAACATCGTGCAAAATATACCAGTTAATATATCTAATCAGATTGAACATTTAACCGAATTTGATAAATTAACTAAACAATATAACAATAATACTGGCAATAAAACAGTACAACTCGATATTCTTAAAAATATGAGAATTATATATGGTAAAGTTATTAAAATATTTTTTGACCAACTACAAAAACTCGGTAATTTTAATCATGAAGAATTCTTTATTTTGAGTACGCTCGATACTACTATTAATAATATTAGAACTGTTATTCATACTGCTGAAAAAAATTTAGATATCAAAAAATCCGGCAATCCTTTAACCAATATAAGTATTAATACTGGATCTTCAACCAATGATGAAACTATTATATTAAATGATACTAATAACAAACCATTCGATGATAAAAAACCATTCGATGATAAAAAACCATTCGATGATAAAAAACCATCTAATAATAAAAATAAAAAAAATAATATAAATAAATACCTTAAAGAGATGAAAGTTTTCGATATAGATAATAAATTACCAACAATTGTTTTATTTTTTATGGATTGGTGTGGTCACTGTACACATTTTAAACCTATTTGGAACGAATTCGAAGCAAGAACTGATAAAAAATATATTAATGTTGTTAAAACTAATAGTGATAAATTATCTCAAACTTTTAATGTCGAAGGTTATCCTACTGTTAAATTATTTATTGATGAACAAATCATCGATTTTAATGGAGACAGAACCGTTGGAGGACTTGCAGAATTTATTAATAGTATTTTAGACGTCAACGCATGTAAACCACTGGCTAATTAATATTTTTAAAATATCTTATTATGGTCTAATATATCACTCAAATGTAATATACAATAATATAATGGTATAACTATATAATAACTTAATAATACATCTACTGAATAATGACATCTTGTCATTATTATTAATAATGCATACAACACTTGTGTTATTGCTAATAATAACAATTGTACATTATTTAACAAATTAAAATTATATGCCACTAATACTGCTAATAATGTAAATGATGTATGACCACTAAATATCTTATCCGAACAATGACCAAAAAATAAATTATATATCGATATTTTACGAGGATCACATGATACATCTGATGTCGGTATATCTGTCATTAATAATGCAAATGAACGTAATATTATTATGATCGAAAACACATTTATAAAATGCGTCACATAATGAAGATTATAGTTCAATATATATGGTAAAATAAATATTACTAATAATACATCAACCAATCTACTATATTTACTTAAATTTGGAGTATTATCATGTATTAAATCATATAATGGACGTCGATATCTTGTACCATTCAATTTAACTCTCTCATATGTTGTATATGTTGCATATATATGGATCAATATTGCAATTATTAATAATATCATTATCTATATAATTATAAAAAAAATTCTGTTTTTATGTTATTTTCGTTTTATTGTTCTATTCTAATGACTCTCTAATGTATTTCTGACATATTTTTTTATATTCTTTTCTGTCTTTTCTATACACATTTGCAGCTTCTCCATTCAATGGTGAATCTGGATTCGCATCTGTTAATAGCGATTGTATCGATAATAATACCTTGTAAAAACTTAATGCTGGACTCCAATTATAACTCTTCAATATATCTACACATATCGCTCCTGTTTGAGGCGATATGTTCGGATGATAGATTTTCGTCATAAATGTCATTTCAGGGGGCTCAAACGGATATTTGTCCGTAAATACCACTTTTATTTTAAACACACCCGATTCATAATCTGAATCATGTGGCCCATATAATAAGCACGTCACTTTTGTTAAATCTTTCTCATCAAATATCATCTCGATCCCGGCCTCCTTACATTCGGCATACTCCTTGGTCAATCTTTTTACTAATGTTGATGTCATCTTTTTGGCACTCATTATATATATACTAATTATTTTATTTTTCATACCGTAAATATTTTTTATTTCAATTTTTTAAAGTGGATATTACTATAGACTATATAACATCAGGCTATGCCTGATGTTATATAGTCTATAGTAATATCCACTTTAAAAACATTGATGAGATGGCGTTAGTTTCATCGTAAAACGATGAAACTTAGGCCATAATATCAATTTTTTATTTCTATATGATATATAATCTATTATGTGAGGAGAAACCTCACATAATAGATTATATATCATATAGAAATAGACAAATTAAATATAGTTCCTTATAATACAATAAAAAAATTGATATTATGACTCTTACATATTTAAATGTATGACAATATGAATATATTATTAGATGGACACAAGCACTAAACGAGCTATACGTATTGCAATGAATCAACTCAAATCATATAATAAAGGACCAATTGATGGACTACATTTGGAACAAGATCCAGTTGATGCATTACAAATAAATTTTACTTTAATTGGACCTAAAGAAACTCCTTGGGAAGATTTTATTATGAATGGAATTATTAAAATTCCATCTAATTTCCCATTTGTTCCACCTGAACTCGTTTTTCATACTAAAACACATCATCCTAATATTTATACTGATGGTAAAGTATGTTTATCAATCCTTAAATCTGAACAAGATGAAACAGGATATTTTAAAGCATCCGAATTATGGAGCCCTGCTCTCGACATTCGATGTATTTTCCTATGTATTTTAAATCTATTTACTGAACCAAATTTAGAATCACCAGCTAATTTAGATGCTTGTATTCTATATCGTACCGATAAAAAAACATTAACAAAAATGATCCGTAAAGAAGCAAACGAATAAACGTAACTATCTAACTATTTCATTTATAAAAAATTGATAATATTATATTTAAATATATAATATTATTAGAAATATATACACTATGAACATCTCATTAATTGATCTATATAATTACATCAATAATAAATCAAATAATATGGATGACTATATGAATAATGTTAAATCTGTTAAAAAATTGGATAGTAAGATCTATTCAGATTATAAATTTAATGTAACAAATTACGCATATAATGATACATTAAATAATTTAATTTTCCATTTAATGGTAGTCGGAATTATTGAAGGCTATCATGATGATCTATTAGATGGTATCGATAAATATGACAGAATCACAGTTAATTTAGAAAGTGATAGAATATCAAATGTAAAAAATAATTTAATTGAGATGATTAATGATGAATCATATAATATACCATTTAATAAAAAAAAAATTATTCAATTAATATTATCTAATGAATATAATCACGAATTATTATTAATTTTGATCGATAAATATGATGTAAATTTATATATATATTACAAGGACATTAATATTTTTAAACTATATTATATTGAAGATAAACTTAATAAAAATAAACAAAATATATTTTTACAATATAATAGAGATGTATATACGTGTTTAAACACATTTCAAACACTATTTTTAAATGTAAAAGTTCCAATTAAAAAAAATAAATACATATTAAATTGGTCTGACATTGAATTGCTGATTACTCAAAATATATCAAATATCTACCCTATTGGAATAGAAGAAAATAAAAAATTAATAATTGATGATAATCCAAATAATAGTAAATCTAATGGTTCATTATTTTTTAAGAAAAATGATGATAACACAATTGTTATATCTAAATATATAGTTAAAGATGATGAAATATGTGATAAAAATTATTATGATAAAATAATAAAATCATAATAATAAAATAAAATAAAATAGCACTGTTTTTTTATAATTAAATAAATTATTATTAATAAGTTTTTATTGATAAAAATTTATATAAACCATTTATAAATGATATTCTTAATGTTTTTAGAAATATATTTAATGAATCACTCATTATCTGTTGGTTCAATAAAAGAAAAAGAATCCATTCAAAATTCTACAGATATTAATTCTATTAATAATGATGTTGTTCCATCCATTAAAAATAATTATAATGTAAAAGAAATTATTATAACTTGTTCAATGTCACTATTAATATATTTATTATTACATCAAGTTAATCAAGATTCAGCATCATCATTCAAATTTTGTATGTATAATAAAATATTAATATGTATTATGATCATAGATATATTGATTTGTTTATTTTTTATATCCAAACACATCATAAATATTGGTATGTCATTTATGAAAGACATATAGCAAAAACAATGTAAAAAATATGTTAAACCATAATATTGATTAATATAATGGTGATTCACTAATAATTATTTTATAATGTAATTATATAATTATATATGGAAGATTATTTAAATAAATTAAGAGAAACAATTTTTAATAAAAAATTAACACAATTCTGTGTATTTCCAGACGTTAGTACATTTAAAATTATTAAAAAAGATAAAGCAGAAATTAGAAAAATTCTCAAAGAAAATCCAGAAAAATATGCCGGACGCAAAATAGCTGTTATAACATTAAAGACAGTTCCATCTGGTTTCAAAAAAAAAGATTATATATTTATAATTCATATTGATGTTCTTATAATATATGAAGATGGTTCGTTTAACAAAGAACAAGACGATAGTTGGGGTTTATCCTTAAAATATTTGTCGGAAGATTTAGAGAAATATCCATTTTCGATGAAAAATTTAGAAAAAATAATAAAATTGGTTTATAAAAGAAAAATAACATCAGAATTTGGTGGTATGTATTATGATCATTTTAAAAAATTATTAAAAAATTTGCCTGGCAAAACATCTAAACAATCCAACCGTATCAAAAAAAATAGTACTAAATCATCTTTAAAAAATATAAAAAAAAATAAAGTTTCTAAAAAATCTTCAAAAAAATATAATTAAATTAATTAATATTTTATTCATCATTATCTGAATCATCATTCGAACATAATCCATCGTTATCTATTTCATCTTGTTCAGGTTCAGGAACAACTTCTGGTTCGAGTTCAACGATGATATCTTGTTCTTCATTATTATATAAACTATCTAATTTATATCCAGTAAATATATTTGGCATATCATCATAACTATTATCATGAGTTCCTGTAAATAGTCTGATTATTTGATCTTGAATTTTCTTGGGTATTTTCTTGAAATCATTTAAAACACCAATTAGATCTTCTTTAGTAATAAAATCTTTAATATGGTTTCCTGTGTAATAAATCGGAAATTTTGTTTTAAAACCAGTAATTATTAAAGGAGGTTCATTTAATTTAAGTTTATTTATAATAAATTGTCTAGGTTTATTATTTGTATTGTTGCTAACATTCTCATTAATTAGTTCAGTGCTCTTAATTAGTTCTTCAGTTTCAACTATTTTTTTGTTCCAAACAGAAACAATTTTTGATTGAGGAGTACTTAAATCTAATTCAAATTCATCTAATATTATTTTCATTTTAATATCATTTTTATGACTATTTTTAATAATTGTCAGGTACCTTTTTGCTTGTGCGGTTTTCTCATTTATTGTTCTGTCTTTCCTAGCAAGCTTTATGTCAGATTTCTTTTTGAATAATGATGTATCTGTTTCATTTTTTTCAGCATTGAGTTTATTAAAAAGATCTGATTTATATGTAATTATATCGATTATTTTTTTATATGATTCATCTGCATATACATGGTATCTCATTAAATTTCGCTTGGTATTTTCATCATCATTTAATGGATCAATCACAATGAAATTGATAGTTAGCCAGTTAATCATATATTTAGTCTGACCATTATCTTGTGTTATTTCTAAAATATCGTTATTATATTTATCAACTATTTTATCATAATTCAATTCATCAATTTTGGTTTCTTCAAGAAGTTCATATAAATCGATACATCGGTCATCTTGTTTATTTACTTTGCATCTATATGATTCATCACGCCAATTAAAAAATTTATTTAATGTTTCTCTCGAAGAGTTAATTAAAATATCTTTGAGTTTGTCAATTCGTAGTTGTAATTTAGATAGTTGGTCATTAACATTATTTCGTGTAGCAATTTTTAGTTCTTCTCGACGTTTATGTAGCTCTTCTCTATTAATATCATAAAAATCAATGGTTCTATAATGCATACAACTTTCTGGATATTTTTTAAATAGATTGGCAGCAACCAATTTTTTTAGTTGGAGATAAAACGTGTTAAAATAATTTTGTTTATTTCTATTATCTTTTTTTTGATAATAATAAATTATAATTTTGTTATCTCTAATAGCAATCTCTTTCTTGTAATTATCATTTGGATTATTGTAGTGATTTCCATCATTTTCCTGAATTTCGATAATGATGTCGTCCATAATACAGATATCATTAAATTTTGTTTCATTATCAATCGTATGTTGGAATACGATCTTGATCTGATCATAAAATTTACCCAAAAATTCATCATATTTGAATCTATTTTGAATTAAATTAATAACTTGTGTTTCATATCGAACTTTAAAATGGTCTGCATATTGATCATCACAAAACCCATAATAGTTAATTAGGCTGTGATACATATCAATTTTTTCTTTATTAATATCCTCTTTATTTGTTTTGAAATAAATATCAATAAGTTCTTCATAGTTAAATATCATCTTATGAAATGGAATATATTCATGATATTGACCTTTCATATTAATATCTTGAACCATCAGAAAAAAATCAATTAAATCATCTAATGGTATCTCATCACGTAACATCTCGATTTTTTTGGATTTTGATTCATGTGATTTCGCTTTTGTAAAACGAGTAATTATTTGACTGTCTTTAAACTTATATGTATTATAAAATAGTTTGAAATTAACTTTGATATCATCTGATTTACTAACATTTGGATTTGTATTGTGTGTATTATCAATAACAAAATCTTTGTTAATTTTTTTTAATTTAGATGCAACCTCTGATCTGATTTCATCTACTTTCTCTAAAACAATATCTCTAAATGTATTTGTAGATGATTTCTTAACTTTTTTAGAATTTGTTGGAATCGGAACATCGTTATCATTATCATCCTCGTTGTCTGATTTTAAATTAGACATATCTTTATCAACTTTCATCTCTTGTTTAGATTTACCTTGTTTAGGCAGTGGTTGTGAAACATCAACTTGGACAAACGATGTGTTTAATGTTGATGGAGGAACTGATTCATAAATTTCATAATTCATTGTATTATTATTACGTCTTGATCTTCGTTTAAGAGCCGAACCTTCAGTTTGAACATCATTGTTAATGATCTGTTTAGTAGCCATAATATAGTATATTTTATTGTTATTAACATTTAGTATTCAATTAACATAAAAATCAATTTTTTAATATGGGCTCTCTCTGGATTTATGTTATTTGATGTGTTACATCAAACAACATAAATCCAGAGAGAGCCCATATTAAAAAAGGGATCGAGGCTGTTTATACTCTGATTAGTATATTAAATTATTTATTATTTCAGATGTTTTACATCTGAAATAATAAATAATTTAATATACTATCAAGAGATAAAAAGCCAAGATCAATTTTTTAATATGGCCGCTTAAAATTTTTAATAAAAATTTCCGATAAAATTGTCACGGCGTTCTCCCCCCTTTTTTTATCATTAAGTAAAAACGTAAAAACGTAATATTTTTTACTTAAACTATTGTGAAGTATTTAAATAAATATTATATAATTTATATTATTATGGTCAAATATAAGTGTGATAATTGTGAAAAAGAATTTAAGCAAAAAAATGATTTAGATAGACACAAAAATAGAAAATTTAAATGTAAAAATAATAATTTAGATGTTATTACAACTATTAATAATACTTCCACAATTATGCCACAATTTCCACAAAACGTACACAATATTTCCACAAAAATAATAAATTGTGGCGTAAATAATAATCAATCTGATTCTGATGTATTTTTTATATGTGATATTTGTTGTAGAAAATATTCGAGAGAAGATAGTTTAAAACGTCACCAATTATTTTTTTGTAAAGGTATAAAAGAAGATAATACATCAGATAACAAAATTGATTCTAAAGAATTATTAAAAACATTAACATCAATGAATGAAACATTACAAAAAAGTCAACAAGAAATTGCTGATCTAAAAAATACTATTAGTGAATTAAAACATACTGTTAGTCAACCAATTACAAATAATACAACTACAAATAATATAAATAATAATACAATCAATAATAATATAATTCTTCAGTTCGGAGCTGATGTTGAACCAAATGCATTAACACAAGAAGAAATTATTCAATTATTAAACCAAAATCTTGCATATATTGTTCCAAAAATGGCGGAGCTTTACCACTTTGATATTAATAAACCGAAATATCATAACGTCTATATTTCCGATAAAAAGTCCAAATTTGCGGTTGTTTTTAATGGAAAACAATATGTATCCGCTTTTTTAGATGATACAATTGATATGATAGATAACAAAATGAAGAGCCATTTAAGATTATTTATGAGAAAATTAAAAATGAATGATGACGATACACATAAAATACCAGTAAATGATATGAAAAGAATGTCAAAACAGTTAGAAAAGTTAAATGATTTAGAAGATACAGATGATCTCCAAAAAAGAAGTAATCAATATCTAAAATTTGTTTTATTTGATAACAAAGAAATGGTAAAAGATACACGCAATAAAATGGATCGAACAACTAAACAAAAGAAAAATAAAGTAAATAGGTCCGAACAAGTAGCTGTAGATTATTAAATAAATATAATTATTATATGGATAAATAATTATATTTGAGATTATAGACCATTAATTTTTTTTATTAGGTGGTAAATATTTAGCAGCAAGTAGATTACCGAAACCATTACGTACGTCATTAAAATTTTGTTTACCATCACAAATATCGAAAATACCATCTAACATTTTATATAGAATACCAATATCATCATTACTAATGGTCATTTTATAGATAGATCCATAATTAGCAATAAAAGAAGGGAATAAAGTGCCCATTTTTACATCAAATTCTTGTCTTTTCATAATACCAGAAGTTAAATATTTTTCTTTTTGTTTAAGAATTATTGAAACACATTCCTTTACCATCATTAGTTCTTTTTTTTTTTCATCATTATTCCAATTAGCCATAGTTATAATATTATAATTAGTATAATATAATAATTTTTAAATATAAACAAATGGAATCTTAATATTATTAATTTTTATTTTTTTTAGGTTTAAAATCTTTGATGGAATTAATATTGTCATTGATTTTATTTTTTAAATTTTTAAGAACATCAACATAATCATTTTTATTTAATGGTAAGAAAGTAGATAAGAAATATTCAGTACAGATTTCTTGGCTATCAGAATAATTACCATAATCATCTCCAAAATAATCGTTAGAATTTATATATGTTATAATATTATTTTCATATTTATGTTGTTCAACACCTAATTTTGTATTTATAAATGTCATTGTTAATGAAATATTATTTGGTATATTAATATCACTCATCATATCATTTATATGATTCATTTTTGTAGATTCATTTGATTGATCCAATACCTCTATAAATTTATTTAATTTTTTCGAAATACTCGTAAATGATTTTTCATTAAGACCAATACATACTAAATATTTTTCAGAAGATGTTGGTCTAATATAATATGGTTTATGAATAAAAACAGAATCAAATAAACATCTTAATAATGTAATTAATTTGAGTGTAGGAGTAGTAAAAGTATCATTAATATTAACAATAATATTGCCTCCATTTTTGAGTCCTTCTAATAATATATAAACATTTTTCAATAGAATAGGGAAATATAATGGTTCTCTATCAAGAATATTTTTTAAGGTGTCGAAATTATCAAAATTAAATATACCCAGATCATATGATTTGTTACCATAAGAAATTGTTGATTTATTAAAACTTTTTTGAGAAAATGAATTTATTGACTCTTTAACTATGTTTTCATTGTTTGAAATTATATTAACTTTATTTGTTTTAACATCGAGTAAATCATCATGAACCATTAATAATTCCCAAATATTTAAAAATAATGGATTCGTTAATATATCTTCACTGATTTTTGCATCGGTATTGAAATATTTTTTGAGTCCATCAATCAAGTCATTTTTTTTATCTTGACTTGTTAATAACATTTCGAAACCATTTACAACCCAATAAAATTGTTTACCTTTCTGTTTATTTACAATTTCTGAAAAATTAGTATATGATTGATGGAAAAAATAATTATATCCAACAGAACATAATGGTTGTGGTGTATATTTTGACATTATGTAATTAAAAGATGATTTTAATATTGTGTCTTTTTCTTTATCAATTATTGGTAGTTCATAACATTTTAATTCAAATTTGTTTGATGCCATTATTATTATACATATATATAATTTTATATCATTTTTACTATAAATAAATCAATTTTTTTAACAGATACTATCATTAACAAATTGACATTCTATAATAAAGTTTCCATTATCATCATATAAACATCCATATCCGTGTTTTCTATCATTTAAAAAACTTCCTTCATATTCTTTAGTTCCATTTTTATTATACAATATACCAATACCATTTTTTTTATTATTTAAAAACTGTCCCTGATACATTATATTTTCTTTGACAGAAGTAGATTCATTTTGAGTTGTATTAATTCTATATAATAATTTACCATCACCATGTTTCATATTATTAACAAATTGTCCGTGATAATTTTTGACACCATTAACATAAAATATTCCGAGTCCATTATATTTACCATTATTATAATATCCCTCATATTTTTTATTTTCATTATTATCATATTCAACACCATAACCGTGATATTTTGTATAATCAATTCCAGGTATTACGTCATCTGATATAGAGAATGTACCATTATATTGGAGCATCCACCTACCATTATTTTTTTTAATGATACCTTGACTAAATTTACCCTCTATAAATTTTCCAGTATATTTATAATGTTGTTCTCTAGGAGAATTAATTGTATAATAATATAATCCATCATTAAAAGATTGTAACAAGAATTTGAGATTTATTTGATTATTAAGATCGATACCGTTATTATTAAATGTGCCTCTATACAATTTATGTAATTTACCATTAGAAGATCTGTAATTGATTTCACCATTTAGAAACAAAGTATTTTTAAAAATACCATTAAAAACATATTTAGTGTTAATAGAATCGGAAGATATAATTTCTAAAGATCCATTACCATTAAATTTATTATTAGTAACACACCCTTTATAAATGATATAACCGTCTTTATGAAATGATAATATTTTACCCGTGAAATTAACATCCATTAAATGATGTTTTATATTATTTAATTTTGATTTATCATATGGTTCAGTTAAATTGGCATATATCGTTTTTAATGTGTCAAATGATTGTGTTTTATAATCAAATAATTTAATTATATCGTCTTCTGTTAGATGTTTATAATTGATTTGTTTAATTTGCATACCATGTTTATTGTCACAATAAAAATCTAATGATTTCTGTACCAATCCATTTTTATATTCTCCAAATTGTGTAATTCGGTCATTTTCAAATATCAAACCAATACCATTATATTTACCATCTTCAACTTCACCATAATATTTTTTATTATTATTATTATCATATATATAACAAGTTATTTTACCAATGGGTTCATTGTTTTTCCATAGACCATTATATTTAATAATACCATTTTTTGAATACAATATGCCATTACCATCTCTCAAATTATTTTTAAATTCACCTTGATAAACATCTTGATGTTCGGTCTTAAACACATTAAGTGGTGAAGGATTTTCATTATAGTATGTAATAATACCAGATCCATTAAATTCATTATTAACATCAATGTCACCAGTATAATAATATTCATTTAATTTCCATATTTTGGCTTTACTTCCTTTTTTCATAATAGTAATATTTTTTAAAGTATAGTCAACCATCTGATTATTCATATGTATAAATAATATATATTATTTAATTATTTATATTGTAATATTATAAAAGAAAAAAAAATCAATATTTTAATTTGTTAAGTTTATTGTATATTGTCATTATTGAATCGTCCTTCAATAACTAATATTCCATTACAATCGAACAACACACCATGACCATGTTTATTACCATTATTAAAACTACCAGTATATTCAATATTTTCATTTGGATGGTATAATGTTCCGACTCCATTGTATTTCCCGTTTTTATAGTTTCCTTCATAGCGTTTTTTATTTGATAGATCATAATAATATTCTATTCCATTACCATTATATTTATTATATCTATCTATTCCTTGGACATCATCATTTAGAGATGTTAAAAATGAGCCTTTATATCTAATAATCCAATCACCATCACTGTTTTTTTGTGAAATAGATCCTGTATTAAAAAATCCGTTAGTGAATGTTCCATCATATATATATGTGTCTTGATTAATTTTATAAAAATATGTTCCTTTTAAAAGACTTTTTAAAACGATTGATAATGTTGGAACTGTAGATACATCTATACCATTTGCATCATATGTTCCATTATACATTTGTTGTACACTTTCATTTAAATTTTTATATTTAATATCACCATTCATAAATTTATTATTATTAAAAGTTCCAGTCAATATATAAGATGTATTACCTTCATTAAATTCGTATGATCCATAATCATTAAAATTATTATTTTCTACATTTCCTTTATAATACATTTTCCCACTATCATTAAAACAAAAAATATTACCACTATAATTTACATCAATCAGATAACCTCTATTTTTTTCGAATTTAGCGATATCATATGGTTCTTGTAGATTTTCATAAATTGTATCTAAATAATTTAGTGTTGTTTTTGTATTTACACGTTTTATCTGTAAACCATATTTGTTTTTCTGAAATATTGGTTTCATAAATTCTAATGATTTAATCATCTTACCTTGATTAAATTCACCTAAGTGTGTTATATTACCATCAGTATCAAACACTATACCCAATCCATGATATAAATCATTTTTAAATCCACCATAATATTGTTTCTTATTGTTTTCATCATATGTATAATATATCATTGAACTTGTTGGCTCATTGTTTTTCCATTTTCCTGAATATTTTATATTTCCTTCTCGTGAATATAGTATTCCATCTCCATGTCTTTCATTTTTTGAAAATGAACCAATATATTTATCTAAATTTTTATATATTTCAATACCCTGACCATTCTTTTTCCCATCTGTAAAATTACCACTATATCTCAATATATCACTATTATAATATGTTAATTCACCATAACCATCAAAAAAATGTTCAAGAGGAAAGAGACCGTCTGATGGAGATGATTTTCTTTCAGAATATTCTTCCCCGAGGCTGGGTTCTCCACTTTTGGTGGAGAAACCACCTGAATAATAATACTCGTTTAATTTCCATTTTTTTCCTTTATCACTCTTTTGCAATACAATAGTATCTTTTAATTTATATTGAACTAATTCAGAAATGCTCATAATATTGGTTTGATTTGTTATTTGCATATATATGTATATAACTTATTTAATTATATATATGTGTATAGCATTAATATATCAATTTTTTCTACAATATACAGATATTTATATATGTGTATAATAAATTATAATAATCAATTATAATAAGAATAATTATAAAAATAATATATTTAGTCATAATATTTTATTATCTGTATTATTTATATATATATGTTATCAAATAAGGGAAATAAATATACTTTAAAAGCGTTAGAAAGCATCAGATCGTTTATTAATTCTAATAAGAGTGATGTCGATGATATTATACCAAATGAATATATACAAAAACTGGGTCAATACGACACAAAAATTTCAACAAGTACTGTTATTATTGAAGCATATGATGCAGCTCTTCGTTCTTATACAATGACACCAATGATGATTGATAACTTACTAACAATTTTATTGATTTGTTATGACAACATTGTTGGAAACGAAAAAATGTTGAATATGGTTGCTAATATTTACATTGATGTGTTGTTAACATTGATTATTAGTAGTTGTAAAGATGATAATGTTGATATTAATTCTCTGAAATTATTTACAGAGATAGTATCGAATAACTTTATAAATAGATTTAATGGTTCGTATGATTTTCCATTAGCACATAAATTGTGTCCAATTTATTGCCCTGTTATTGCCGTTGTCAAATTATTAAATAGAAAACAAAAACATCCCAAATATGTTAAATTTTTGGAACAGGTTTTGAGATCCAATGATGAAAATGTTGATTTAAATAATAAACTAAGACATTCTTATAAAAATGCAAATACATTAAACGAAATCCCAATTATGAATACTTTTAATGATCTATTATTAAATAATTATAATGTTCAATCTGGTGGTGCTTATGGATGGAAAAACCAAATGAACTATAAAAATACAGAATTCACAGATTTTTCAGCAGACATAATCAATAAAATTGCGGCTCAAGCGATTGCCGACGGCAAGGTAAATTTGACAGAGGCAGACCTAATTTCTGGTAGTTATAGACCTTTATTAGATGCAATTCAAAACTCTCCAAATCCATTTCAATATAGAGGTACGAGTTCGGTGATGTTTAATGTTGAAATGAAAGATTATAAACCAAAAACAGTGGAAAAAGGTTTATTAAAAGATCTCAATGTCGCAATTACAGATTTTAAAACAGGAAAAATGAAACAAGCACCAAGTATGTCTGGATCAATTGGTTCAGCAATTGCAGCCATACCTGGAGCCCAAAAAACTGGCAGTCTTATAGCAAAAATACCTGGAGCTAAAGCAACTGGGAACATGCTATTATCTGGAGCCCAAAAAACTGGTTCTTTTCTAGGAAAAATGCCAGGTGCTACACTTTTTGAAAAATTAAAAGATGCTACATTTGGTTCTCCAGGAGCACCGATACCAATACCAATGACGGAAGCAGCTAAAAAACATTTAGCAAACCTTACTAGTGTTACTGGTGTAGGTGCTGGAGGTGTTAGTAATTTAGTGATAGAACTTGTTAAAGGTATGAAAAATACAGACCAATCATGCGAATGGACATTTGAAGTATTAGAACAAAGCTTAGACTTGGAAAAAGATGGTTTGAAGCGTTCAATAATGATGATGGATCTATCTGTTGGTCAGAATAAAGGTAGTGGAACTTTAGCAGACTATGAAAAAGGTGCAAGAAAGAAAATTTTTGACGATTTATTTAATGGTAAAAAAGCTGTACCATCAGTATTTGCGATCGGTCTACGTGATGTTTCTCTTATTAATGGTAATAAAATGATAAAAAATTCTGACATCGAAAAATTGTATAAAGCAGCCGTCATAACAAAACAATATAATGATGCGGGCGTTGATGCAGACATACCACTTGAAGCATATAAAATTTATGCAGAAATATCGAAAAACTCGTAATAATATAATACAATATATTTTTCGGGATTCGTATTAAAAGCACATATTATTAACTAAATAAACATAATAAATTATAAAATATATTATATTTATTTATATATATAATGACACAAAAAAAAGACAAATATATTTTGAAATCCCTTGAAAGTATTCGAAAATTTATTGTTAAGGATAATGAAGAAAATCAAGATGTAGAAAGTATTATACCAACTAATTATATAACAAAATTAGGCCAATATAATACCAAATTATCCGCTAACTCAATTGTTATTGAAGCATATGATGCCGCGATTAGATCGAATAAATTATCACCAAATATGTTAAATAATTTATTAACTATCTTGTTACTATCTTATGACAATATCAAAATAAATTTTGCAAGTTTGAGATGTCTCATTTCAAATATTTATATTGATGTTTTAATGACTTTGATTATAAGTAGTTGTAAAAACGATAATATTGATATTAATTCATTAAAATTATTTACAAACATTGTATTGACAAAATTTATTGATGATTTTAGACCATCATATGATTTTCCACTTGCACGTAAAATATGTCCAATTCATTGTCCAATTATTGCTGTTGTTAAATTATTAAATAGAAAAAACAAACATCCAAAATATGTTTCATTTCTAATGAAAAATTCTATCAATAAACAATCTAATGATATTTTAAATCAAGAACTAACAAATACATATGTAAATGCTGCTACTTTAAATAATATCCCTATTATGAACACTCTTAATGAACATTTATTAAACAATTTTTCAAATAATGACCAGTTTGGTGGTGGTATTGGAGATAAGAATCAACTTCATAAAGGTAAAACTGAGATAGAAAATTTATCAGAGCAAACAATAAAGGATATTGTTGATAAAGCAATGAGTTTAAAGACACCAGATCAAAATCCTGATATATTAAAGTCTCCTTATAAAGAAATTTTAGATGCAGTACAAAAATCAAGTACTCCATTCATATATAGTTGGTTTGGATTAATATATCCTGTTCCGTCAGATGACTATGACGGATTATTAAAAACCGTAAAAACAGATGTAATGGATAGAATTAAACTAGACATACAAAAAAGACTATCTATTGGACCAGTGTTGCCTGCATCTGCTTCTGGTGGACCAGTGTTGGCTGCATCTGCTGCACCCCCTCAAGCTGGTGCTGAACCGTATCCTGTTTTAAAATTATCTCAATTGGGAATCCTATCATTCGCATCAGTGGCACCAGAAAAAATAATATATCAATCACAAGCTGCGGATGTTTATAAAGGCACATATGGTGGTAAAAATTATGCTGTTAAATATTTAAAAGGAAATCTACAAAAAATACTTACAAATCTCAGAACGAATTCTAAACGATATATACAAATGCAACAGTCAGAATATTTAGCTCCACCTATACATCTTGTATCAACAGATACAGGAGTAGTTTGTGGATATACAATGAGACATTTAGAAGGATATGTTCCTGTGGCACCAATAACTGGAGGATGTAATATACATGATGTTCAACCTGTACTGCGTGATATTGTTCAAGGTATGATAGATATTAAAAAAACAGGATTTAAGCCTTGCCCAGAGCATGGTGGAAATGTTATGTTTAAATCTGGACAAAAAACAGTCATTATCGATTTAGATGATATGGATAAATGTAATTCCAATACAGAACAGGATACAATCAATCAATTAGGAACCATATTTTTAAATTGTAGTGGTGCAGCTAATTATAGTAAATATTTTGATAGTTCCAATAGAGTTTTATCAGTATATACAACACTTGACTCACTACTTGGAGTTCCAGTTTTACCACAACAGGGACCTCAAGGACCTACATCTTATCCTAAAAGTCCTGAGGAGCTTGACCAAATGATACAAAATTTTTGCAAGAGTCGAAGTATTAAACAAGGAGTTGATGAATTATCAAGTGTAATACATACGCCTTTCTTAAATCAATGGGACCCAGCTAATAGACATCAAGCTGCCAATAATGCTCTCTCAATGCAAAATTGGCAATATATATATACTAGTGGTAATGCAAATGATTGTTTGATCCATTCATTTTTAACTTGTTGTTCCCCTACTTTCAGAAAAATATCAACAAATGGAGACAAAGATGTAGTTGCTAGACATTTCAGAACAATTGTGTTTGCTGACATACCTAATATTAATAAAGGATTAATGCAAAATTCAACACCATTAAATTCCGATCAGATAGCACTTATCGGAAATGCTTTAGATATCAATGTATTATTATTTAGACAAAAAACAGCCTTAATGGATAATAGTATTACACTAGAAACTGATAGAGTTGGTAAAAGATTTATATGTATTTATATCGCTGGCGATGTTTCAGGAGGTCATTTTTCAGCCATATCTATTAACAATAAATTTTTATTAGAAAAAGGAGAAGTTGCAAAGATTGAATCAGCTATGCAAAATAGAAGTTATGGATCACTTACAGCTAAAGCATTTGCGGATCCAAGTGTAGCAGCGGCCGGTCAAGCAGCCTATCAACAAGATGCATCTCTTCTCGCACAAGAAAAAAAAACAAATCAACCATCAGGATCTAATCAAACATTTACATCATCATCATCTGCAGCTCAACCATCAGGATCTAATCCAACATTTACATCATCATCATCGGCGGCTCAACCGTCCAAATCTAATCCAACACTTCCATCTTCTGGATCTCCTCCATCAACTTCATCACTTGCATTATCTTCATCTAATCCAACACTTGTATCTTTTGGTGGGCCATCTTCTGGATCATCATTGTCTGTTTCATCACTTCCACCATCTTCTGGATCTTCAAAAGTTATTTCAAAAATCGGAAACAAATTGCGACATCTCAAGATGGGTACTAAAGATTACAATATACGTGATTTAAATGAATCGAGTCTTAAAATGGTTGTTGATGAATTGAAATCAAAAAGCAAGGATAAATATGATGATGATATAGTAATAAAATTTTTTAATATGAATGATTTTGAAGCATATACATCAGGAATGTTTAGCACAGTAACACCTATTAAAAGCACTGACACAATTAATATTAAAGGTTCAGAACCAAATATTGTTCAAAAAATTAATGAAGAATTAAAACCATTGGTTCCTATTCAAACTCCATCTGTTTCACCTTCTGGATATGTTCAAACTCCATCTGTTCCACCTTCTGGATCTGTTTCAAAACCACCGGTTCCTATTCAAACTCCATCTGTTCCACCTTCTGGATCTGTTCAAACTCCATCTGTTCCACCTTCTGGATCTGTTCAAACTCCATCTGGATCAACTACTGGATCTGTTTCAAAACCATCTGTTCCTATTCAAACTCCATCTGGATCTGTTTCAAATCCTGTATCTGTATTAAGTTCAAAATCATCATTGCCCGCACAAACTATATCAGTTAAAGCAAGTGAGGTTGTTAGTAACATTGCAAAATCATCAACATCAAATTTAGAAGGTCCTCTATTACAAGAAGTTAAATCAATGAAAATTGAAGATGTAAGTTTGATTGTTACAACAATAATGTCATCAAAACCGAAGAAAGCTGGATTAGATGTATCAGAATATGATTTAGGCACAAAAAAAGCATTAATAGAAAAGTCAATTGGAGAAACATCAAAAGAATTTGTAGTAACAACATTAGCAAAAATTAGTGAAGATGTTGGAAAAGATATTCCAAATATGTATATAAAACCAATAATAGATCTACAACAAAAAATAGTAAATCCAAAAACAGAGAGCGAAGAGGAACAAATAAATGATTTTATTATTGAATTAGGTAGAATATGTAGAACATTAAAGAGCTAAAATATTATGACAAAAACAATAAAATTATATTATTTTTGTTATTTATATAATGTTTAAAAAAAATAAATATATTTTAAAATCATTTGAAAGTTTTAGGAACTTTATTGATTCTGATGGAAATAATGATTTAATACCAATGGATTATATCACAAAATTAGTCCAATATAATGTTAAACTACCTGCCAATTCTATTATTATTGAATCATATGAAGTCGTTATTAGTTCCGATTTAATAACACCAAATATGTTAAATAATTTATTAACAATATTATTGCTAACATATGATAATGTAAAAACTAATAATTTAATTGCAAATATTTATATTGATGTATTGATGACCTTACTTATAAGTAGTTGTAAAAATGATAATATTGATATTAATTCATTAAAATTATTTACAAATATTGTAATATCAAAATTTATTGACAGGCTAAAAATATCATATGCATTTCCTCTAGTCCATAAAATATGTCCAATCGATTGTCCATTTATTGCAATTGTGAAATTACTTAATCGAAAAAATAAACATTTAAATTATGTTCCATTTCTTCAACAAAAATTACGATCTATTGATGATAACAAAATTTTAAATAATAAACTAAATATTTATTATAATAATGCAATGAAATTGAATGACATACCAGTTATGAATATATTTAATGATAAACTATTAAATGGTCTATTAAATATTAATAATATGATGTTATATGGTGGTGGTAAAAATAATAGAGTTGATTGGAAGTCAGGAGATGGGAAAAAAGGGTCAAGTAGTACATATACTATTGCTGAACTAAAAAATGATGTCATATTGGAAATTGCAACTGAATTAATAAAAAATCCTAATTTAGATACTATATTAAGTAATGGAAGTTTAGCGTCAGTTATATTTGAATCACATCGTAATATAATTGATAAGCATATTGCAACATTTTATTATAGTCAGTTAAAAATTCCATATTATAATTTGGGAGCTGACTCGAAATTTGATGGAATGGCTAGTTCAGTTATTGGAGAAATTATAGATAAAGTTAAAGAATTACGATCTGTTGGTCAAGGAGCTATTGCAAGTCCATCAGTTGGTCAAGGAGCAATTGCAAATTTAAGTCCATCTGCTGGTCAAGGATCAGTTGGTCCAACCACATTTCGTGTTTTGTCTTGGAATTTATATTGGAAGTCTTTAGCTTTCAAAAGTGATGCAAGTAAAGGTAGTTTAGAATATGAATGTAATAAAGGATCATCACCAGCAAATTCAACAGATAGAACTTGTTTTAAAAATATTATAGCACATTTAAGAACATTAAATCTGAATAGTTTCAGTTTAATAGCTTTTCAAGAGGGAACAACAGATCAGGCACAATTAGCTGTATTTGATAGTTTGATTCCAAATCATAGGCGTATTCCTCCTCATGGAGGAATAACACAATTATTAACATATTATGATCATACAAAATATTATATGAAAACATATTACAACGGGAAAATCGATGTAGGTAGACCGTTTGATATTGTTGAACTACAAGGTTCTGGACAACATTTTTATTTTATTAATTTACATAATGGTCATAGTATAGATACAAATGGTCTTTCCAGTAAGATATCACCACATATAACAAATAATAGTATTCCAATTATAATGGCAGGTGATTGGAATGATGCAGGACAAAATTATTGGAATAATTTTAAAATTAATGGAAGACCATTAATGGCTGATTCACGACCTCCTATTACTTGTTGTACTACTCGATGGCGTAGCCCACATACCAAAATTGGAGATTATATCATTAGTACTAATGGAGCGACTAATGCACTAACTGGACCTATTGATCCTTTGACATCAGATCATTTACCAGTTATTGGTACTGTTATTTTACCACCATTACAATCTGTTCAATCAGCTGGTCCATCAGCAGCCGCAGCTTCGTCAGTAGTTGCCTTACCAACAGAATTAAATATTGGATATGATTTTGATGGCGTTATTCATAGAAATGTTTATTATAGAGATGGTCAAGGACATCCTAATGAGAAGGACAGTGGTAACAATCAGTGTTTTGATTCGATCATTAACAGAATTAAAGAAGGTCATCAATTTGGTTACAAACAATATATTATTACTAATAGAACATCAAGATATTTAACACAAGTCAGGCAACAACTTAATAAATGTTTGGGTTCTCATTTGTCGTCACAAATATTTCCAAATAGTAATATAATTTTTGTGAGTGGTGATAAATCGGATACAATTCGTGGGCTAAAACTTAATGTATTTTATGATGATAGTCCAAATAAAATACAAGAAATTATATCAAACGTTAGTACATTTGAATCAAATTTCGAATTATTTCAGACTTTTCCTTTAGAAAATAATGTTAAATCTGTTTATCAACAAAAAACAAAATTGGTATTACCAGCTGCTACATTAGAAGATCCAAATAAATTATTTGGTGATAAATCAGACATTGAAATAAAAGGTATTTTAACGAATATGTTTAAAAAAAATGTTGAAAATATATTAAAAACTAAAGCTGAAATTCAGAGAGATTTAACATCTGCAAATATATCAATTCAACAATTCAATAAAATGGTAGAAAAAAATCATCCATTAGGATTCAGAGATAATGCCCAATACACAGAGTTTTTAGTTGATATATGCAATATTTTTGGTGAGTGTGTTTTACACGTAACTGGAAGTTCAACTACATTTTATTCTGATAATCCATCAAAAAAAGGAAAATATTTTGACGACAATTCTGATATTGATATTGGCGTTTATATTAAAGATCATACTTTAATAAATGGTAAATGTATTGACAGTACAGTAGCTGGTATATATTCACAATGCAATGTTTTTACTACTCTGTCAATTAAACATAACATATTAAAGTTCCATTATAAATGGGGTAAAAATGATTGGATTGATAAAGCCGGCAATGAACAGATTGCATTAAATAGTGGTCAAATTACTCCTGTTGAAATACAACTATTAAAAAATCCAAACACACTATTAAGACGAAATATTGGGATTATAGTACATAAAAAAAATATGGACCAACTTACACTTCAAGAAAAAAACGAACGTTTCATCCATAAATGTAATATGAATCCTGGTGAAAAGGATCCATTCCAATCGTCCAAATCTTCTGGTGCTGCAACTACACCAATAGTACTTATTCCAGAACATCAAAATGTGTATGAATTACAGAAAGTATGGCATCAAAAAATCATCAATGATTATGATAGAGTCCAACCATTAGGTGTAAAAAAAGATCATTGGATATGGTATTATTTTCCAACAACAACACCTGGAGGCGGTGATACAGCACCAAATAAAGCTATTTTACGCGATGATCCTATTGAACTTGAAAAATTTTTAAGATTTTTATATCAACACAATGGTATAAAATTATGGCATGATGTACTATCTACAATAATCAAATATATAAAACAAAGTTCTGGACCAAAAGGAACAAATTGGGTTCCAACTGTAATGGCAGCAGATGTTGGACGCATAATATATTTCTTAGAACTTTGGTTTAAACAACCTTTTTTAAAAAATCCAGAACATAAACAATTTAGAGAATTATTAGAAGAATTAGCTCGATTAAATGATATTGATTCTATAAAAAGAATAATTGGTTCAGATGCAGTCAATTTTCCAAATATTGCAGCTTTTTATAAAAATTTACCAGTGAGTAGTTCATTAAAAGATCCATTAAAAATCCCATCTGTTAGTGATGATAGTGATAGTAGTGATGATAGTGATAATCCACCAAGTAGCTCATCAGCTTTTTTAACAGTTCCATCAACTGGACTCAAACATGAAAATATGTTAAAAGTATATTCTAATCGTGTAAATTTTTTTGATATAATAGATGTTAATGATTCATTATTTACAAAATTAGTTAATATTTTTTCAGATGCTGGAACAATTGATTTAAAAATACTCAATGATAAAAAAAATGTACATGTTATTGAACATGGTTTCAGCAAAGATAAAGACCTAATAAATTCTTCATTTTTTGAAGAAGATAACCCAAAAAAAATAATGAAATTAAAGCAACTAAATGGTCACCTCGCCAATTTTTCAAATGAATTAAATGAACGATTGAAACAAGCTATACAACAAAAAAATATATTAAATCCATCGTTGTCTTCGGCAGCTTCACTGTCCGGATATTCCCCAATAGTTGGATCATCGCCAGCAAACCCACAGTCATCTTTCCAATCGCGAGCAGCAAACCCACAGTCATCTCTCCAATCACGAGCAGCAAACCCACCTCAACCAATACAATCATCTATGGTACCTCAACCAACACCTCAACCAATACCATCATCTATGGCACCTCAATCAATATCTCAATCAATACCACCAAACCAACCATCATCTCTCCAAACATTAGCAGCAAACCCACCTCAATCATTACCATCACCATCATCATCTATGGTACCTCAACCATCACAATCATCATCTATGGTACCTCAACCATCACAATCTTCATCTATGGTACCTCAACCATCACAATCATCATCTATTGCACCTCAACCAATACCATCATTTATGACACCTCTACCAATACCATCATCTGTATCATTACAAGATGTAAGTGAAATTGATGGTAATACATTACGACATATCAAAGAAAATAATTATTCTGTATCAAATTTGAATGAGAAAACATTAAATACTGTAATAGATAACTTGAGAAGTAGAGGAAAGACTGAGATCGATTTAGACGTAATTCGTTTATTTAAAATATCCCAATTTAAAAATTATACATCTGGGTGGGGATTTATGAATAAATCAAAAGATATAAGTGATGATCAAAATATACAACAAAATGGTATAATAATAGAAGTTGAAAAAGATTTACGAGAAAAAATTAAACAGCGTTTAAGTATAGGTGCTAGTGCAGTATCATCGTCTAAACCAAGTTTGATAGCGACAAAATCAGCAGTTGGGGTTGGTGCAATCAGTAGAATTGGAAAATCATCATTGCCCGCACAAACTATATCAAATAAAGCAGGTGAGGTTGTTCGGAATATTGCAGAATCATCAACATCAAATTTAGAAGGTTCTCTATTACAAGAAGTTCAATCAATGAAAATTGAAGATGTAAGTTCGATTGTTACAACAATAATGTCATCAAAACCGAAGAAAGCTGGATTTGATATGTCGGAATATGATTTAGGCACAAAAAAAGCATTAATAGAAAAGTCAATTGAAGAAACATCAAAAGAATTTGTAGTAGCAACATTAGCAAAAATTAGTGAAGATGTTGGAAAAGATATTCCAAATATGTATATAAAACCAATAATAGATCTACAACAAAAAATAGTAAATCCAAAAACAGAGAGCGAAGAGGAACAAATAAATGA
>Ga0214921_10002130_pt1 | contig 32616 bp, 25 predicted proteins | sample LL1505_MetaG_FD_177992 | JGI IMG/M metagenome (GOLD analysis project Ga0214921, IMG submission 177992) | Freshwater microbial communities from Lake Lanier, Atlanta, Georgia, United States - LL-1505 | ecosystem: Environmental > Aquatic > Freshwater > Lake | place: USA: Georgia | collected... | reverse complement strand
TGTTAAAGCGTGTACCGGGTGCGCTTGAAAATCACGAGCCATTTGAGCTCGACCATCGATCACGGCAAAAATTTGCAGATCGGCTGATTGACTTCGCACTTGCGGGCGAATCGGCGGACTGCTTACGATCCTATGCACAGGCGGGACTTGAGTTTCCGCCAGGGCAGTTGGGCGCGATTGCCCGCGATCGGGAGCTTGCCTCGATCATTCATTTTGCCGCTCAGCTCAAGCCACGGCTTAGCGAACCTCAACTTGAAGCATTAACTCACACCGTACGACTTGAGCTTGATGGGGAGCACTACGCGCTAAGCCATTCAATATCCGGTCTGCGCCTTGATGGCCTTTGCCGTTACCGTTACGCTGATGCGAATTGCTATGATTATTTGCGGGCTTGGCTTGAACATCTGGCGCTTCAAACCTTGGCCCTGCCAAGCGCGATCTTGCGTTGCTCATCCTGGCATTTTCGCGACCGCGTGATTGAGCTTGGACCGATCGACGAAGCACAAAGTCTGCTCACAGCATTGCTCAAACTTTATCGCGAAGGCTTGACGTCTCCCCTTCGATTTTTTCCCAAATCCGCTTGGGCTTATGTAACAAACGGTCAAAGCCTTCATGCAGCACGACAGACATGGCATTCGAGCGTGCACCGCCCCTACGGCGAAGCTGATGATCCTGCCCACCAGATTGCCCTGCGTGGCCTTGAAGACCCGCTTGACAGTCACTTTGAGCAACATGCGCAAGCGGTCTTCGGCCCTCTGCTCGAAGCCCTGGGGGAAATCAAGCCATGACGCTACACGATGCTTCAATGCTCGAGCATGCGCCCCTCAATGCTGTGAATCTGATCGAGGCCTCGGCTGGCACCGGGAAAACCTACACCATCTGCACGCTTTACCTGCGTTTGCTTTTGGAGCATCACTTTGAGGTGGCACAAATTCTGGTGGTGACCTTCACCAAAGCGGCGACTGCAGCGTTAAGAGAGAGAATTCGCGCTCGAATTGCCAGTACCTACAGGCAGGCAAAGGCCGCAGTACCCGTCAATGCACCCTTGCTTCAACGGCTTGAGCATGCCTTGCAGTCCATGGACGAAGCAGCCATTTTCACAATACACGGCTTTTGTCAAAGGGCGCTGGCCGATCGCCCCTTCACATCAGGGCAGGCCTTTGAGCTCGAATTAGTGGGTGACGATGAAGCATTGGTCAGCGAAGTCATTCAGGATTACTGGCGCGGCTTTGTGGCCTCGGATCAATGCTCGCCTGAGCTAGCGGCTTATCTCGAACGCATTGGCGACAGTCCCAAAGGCTACATGGATCTGCTCAAGCGATCGATTTCAAAACCTATGGCAAGGCTTCAATGGCCCGCTGACATCGACGACCTGTCTTACCCCGATGAGAATTCCCATCAACAACAATTCGCGCAAGCGAAAGCGATATGGCTCAGCGACCGCCAAGCGATTGCAGACACGCTCGATCGGTCACTTGCTGATTTGAATCGCCAAACCTATAACCCCAATAGCCTAGCGATCGCCACAGAAGCCTGGGATCAATACTTTACGGCAAGCTCTCCCACGGCCTTGGCTTTTTTCGACGAAAAAATTGCCTTGTTATCCCGCAAAAAACTGGATAACCGAACAAAAAAGGGTAGCCAGGCGCCGAAGCACCCGTTCTTCGATTGTGCGCAGGCGCTGATCGAACAACTTGACATCAAAGAGCGCGCGCTTCAACGCTCGCGCTTTCGCCTGCTACGGCACATGTTGGCATGGTCAACCGAAGCACTGCGCCAAGGCCGTAAACAACGGCGTCAGATTTCATTTGACGAGATGCTATTGAACTTATACCAAGCGCTCGAGGCTCAGCATGCCGATGACTTGTCAGCAAGCCTTGTTACCAAATACCCTGCTGCACTCATCGATGAATTTCAGGATACGGACCCGCTGCAGTTCAAGATTTTTTCGTCGATCTACAGGCATTCGCAACACCCTGTGTTTTTCGTGGGGGATCCCAAACAGGCCATTTATCGTTTTCGTAACGCCGATCTCAATACTTACCTGCGAGCACGCGATCAGGCCACAAACATTTATCATCTGGTTGAGAATCAGCGATCGAACAAAGGCCTGATCGACGCCGTCAACAAGATCTTTAGTGCGAACCGTCAGTCCTTCATGTTGCCAGGGCTTGATTTTCATCCAGTGACCATGGGGAGCAAACCCCGAGCCCGCTTCCTGGATCGGGATACATCGCAGCTTGATTGCAACATCTGGATGCTACCGGGGTCTCGACCCGAAAGCGACGAGGCTTTGGTTGTTAAGGCTTGCGCGACCATGCAAAGTGCCAAGGCCTGCGCGGCCGAAATCGCAAGACTGATTCGAGATGCACAACGCGGCCTTGTCACCATTGGCGCAAGGCCGCTAGCGCCCGGCGATATCGCCGTGCTGGTTCGAACCCACAGCCAGGGTGACCGGATTAAGAAAGCGCTCGCTGCGCTTCATATTTCCAGCATTGAACTTGCGCAGGAGAGCGTTTTCAGAAGTGTTGACGCAAGCGAATTAGAACGAATTCTTCTGTCGATTCAACAACCTGCTAATCGCTCACTGCTATGGGCAGCACTCGCCACCGAGATCATCGGCCTTGATGCTGCCGCCATCGAGCACTTGTCTCAAAACGATTCCTCATCGATTTCTTATGTCGAACGTTTTTACATGTATCGCGAACTCTGGCAGCAGGAAGGATTTGGCCTGATGTTTCGTCGCTTTCTTGAGCGTGAAGACGTCGCCTCGCGCTTGCTTGTTCGGCAAGACGGCGAACGTCGACTGACCAATCTTCTGCACTTGGGTGAACTATTGCACGAGGCATCTCTGGTCCACGACACAAGGCTCGCGCTGCTGGATTGGCTGCAAAAACAAAGCAGCGAGGATCGTCAACGGGACAATACGCAGCTTCGCTTAGAGTCCGATCGCAACCTGGTGCAAATCATGACCATTCACAAGTCAAAAGGGCTTGAGTTTCCCGTCGTGTTCTGCCCCTTTTTATGGGACGCAAGCGCGGGCATGAAACAGGGTAGCGAAGAGGTCTTGGCCTTTGAGGAAGGCAAAAACGGCACAGTTCTAAGATTTATCTCACAACACGAGGCCGGCGAAGAGCTTGACGCGCTAAAAAAACAAATCGCCATCGATACAGCCGCTGAGACTGTTCGCCTGCACTATGTGGCTCTCACGCGCGCCGTTTATCGATGCTATTTGATTGCGGGTTGCTATCTTGGCAGTGACAAGCGGCCAAGCCCTTCAGAAAGTACCACAAGCATGCTTAATTGGCTGGTCGCTGGCAACGGCACGAGCCCTCAAGCATGGCTCTTCGACAAAGCCCGCCAACAGGATCCGCAAACGCTCCAGCACATTACCCATGCTTGGCAAGATCTGGCCTCATCAGCGCAAAGCTGCATCCGGATTTCAAGCCTTCCCTCAGCTGAAACTGCATCGGTGTTTCCCATGGATCAAGGCTTCTGCGAACTTGCAGAGACGCCTGATCCACCAAAGATCAGTCGATCCTGGCTGATGACAAGTTTTAGCGCGATGACGCGGCAGCATGAATCAAGGGTTAAGGATCGTGACGAGACAAGCGCTGATCTCAGGGTGCTTGATGGCGCAGGCGATTGCGACATCCTTAGGTTTCCTCGAGGTCCCCAAGCCGGGATCTGCCTCCATCAGATTTTCGAAGCCATTGCCTTTGACAAACCAGAGGCTTGGCCCGGGCTGATTCAAGAGGCTCTCAACAAGGCTCATCCGCTTGAGCTTGCACCGCAGCGAGTATGGTCTCATCGCTCATCATTCGATAACGATCAAAGGGCAAGCTCGGCATCAGATAATAAGCTACTAAAGCAGATGGCTGCCAGCATGCTCCATGATGTACTGAAGACTGACTTGGGTCATGGTCTCGTTTTATCGCGTATTGGTGCGCGTCATCGCATCAACGAGCTCGAGTTCACACTACCACTCCGCAATCCTGATCTCGGAGAGCTTCATCGCTTGCTCGAGCTCGAATTGGAGGACTACGGACTTGCGGGGGAAGCAGGCACCGCTGCTTTACAAGCAAGCGAGCTCCGAGCTTACCTCAAAGGGTTCATCGATCTGATCATCGAACATCAAGGGCGCTATTTTCTTATCGACTGGAAGTCAAACCACCTTGGTGACCACATCACGGACTACGGTCCGGCGCAACTCAAGGACGCGATGCTTGAGCATCGCTACCATTTGCAATACCTCATTTACACGCTTGCGCTTGATCGCTACCTGAGGCAGCGCCTGAGAACTTATTGTTATGAAAAACATTTCGGTGGTGTTTTTTATCTTTTTATACGCGCCGTGCGCCCTCACTGGCGCAATCCGGACCAAAGCCCAGCCGGGGTTTTCTTTGTGAAGCCAAAGGCCCAACGCATCGCAGCGCTTGATGCCTTGTTCGGCAAGCCGTTGCAGCATACTTTTGAGCAAACCGAGCGATGAGCGAACGATCGGACCCGGCCTATGCGCTTGCGCGCGGCTTTGCTAGACATCTCGCAACCTTGTCGCGCCGATCGGGAGCACCCGCCGAGGCGGCTGAGCGCCTAGAACAAGCCGCCTTGGCGATCAGCCTTGCATCTTCAGCAGGCAGTGTTTGCATTCACTTAAGCGATTTGCATGTTGATCAGACCATAGACCAGCAGGCGCTGCGCCAAGCGCTTTTGGCAAGCAATATGCTGAGCCTGTCAAATGATGCAAGTCAGGCACTCGTCATCGATGAGGAGGATCGTCTCTACCTCCATCGATATTTTGACTATGAAAGGCGACTTGCAAAGCGGCTCCTGCAACCCTATCGCGGTATTCAGCAAGCCATTCATCAGCCTTTTAAGACGTTTTTTGAAAAACTCTTTCACCCGAACAAGATTGTTCTCCAAGGAAGAACCGATTGGCAACAGCTTGCGGTTGCGCTTGCTGTTAATCGCGGCTTTACCTTGATCAGCGGTGGACCAGGAACAGGAAAAACAAGCAGCATCTTAAATCTCATACGTTGTGCGAAATATATTGATCGAGATTGCCGAGTTGTATTGGCAGCACCCACGGGGAAAGCGGCCTCTCGCATGCTTGAAGCCTTGGTCAAAGCCGCTCAAGGTATTGGGTCAGACCTTGAAATCGAATTACCCAAGGAAGCCTTCACCGTTCACCGATTACTTGGTGCAGCCAGACAAGGTGATCGATTTCACTACGATCGCGAGCATCTGCTGCCGCTTGACTTGCTCATTGTTGATGAAGCCTCCATGCTTGATTTAGCCCTTACCGTCCATTTGATCGAGGCGACACCAAGCACGGCAAGGATTGTCTTTCTGGGCGACAAGGATCAGCTTGCAGCGGTCGAAGCCGGCGCCGTTTTTGCTGAACTCAGTGCCAACCCCTCACTGAGTGAGACATGCCTGAAAGTGCTTGAGCAGATCACGGGTATCGATCCACGATCACTTTATGGTGCTCATCAGCAGGTTCAAGCGCAGCCTGCCGATGATGCCCTTGAAGCTCAACAGCATGATCAGGGCTCAGCCAAGGGTCTGGGCGATGCTGTGATCTGGCTCAGAGAAAACTTCCGGTTTAATCAAGCCACAGCGCTTGGCGAGTTGATTGACTTGGTGAACAGCGGCCAGGCTGAAGCTGTGATTGCGCGATTAAGACAGGGTCGTTTTGCGCAAATTGACTGGCTTGAAGACGAAAATCCCGAACTCAGTGAAGCCACGAAGCAATCGCTGTTGGCACCCTTTGAGGACTATGTAAAACAACTTCGTGACAATCATCAAGACCTGTTATCGCTATTTGATCAGTTAGGGCGATATAAAATTCTCTGCGCGATCCGTGACGGTCCGCGCGGTGTCGAGAGAATCAATCAACTTGTCAGCGAAATGATCCATGGTCGATACAACAGCACCTTGCCTAGCATAAGCCGATGGTTTGTGAGGCAAGCGGCGACCCAAGGCTGGTACCCCGGCCAATGCATCATGGTGCTTCGTAACGACTATGTTTTAGGGCGTTTCAACGGCGATATCGGTATTGTGATGCCCCACGCGCAGCAGCAAGCGCTTGTTTATTTTTCTGATGGATTAAGGCTCGAGAAAGCCATTGGCCTTAGCCGCCTTCCGGACCACGAAACTGCCTTTGCCTTAACCGTCCATAAGGCTCAGGGCTCAGAGTTTGACCGGGTGGCCATCGTGCTACCAAGCCAAGCCTCGCCGGTGGTAAACAAGGCCTTGCTTTACACGGCCATCAGTAGGGCGAGAGCGTCAGTGAGCATCATCGCCAGCGAAGATGTGCTTCGCAAAGCGATTACAACCCCCAGTAAGCGACACAGCGGCATTCGCAGCCGGATCGCTGCTCAGATTGCTGAAGCATCCTCATGCTAGTGCCCCGTAGAAGCCCAAGCCCTCGAAGCTAAAGAGACTCACCGGCTAAGTAACCCTTTTGTTCGCCTTCGTGCGGGCATCACGCAGGCGTCCTACAATCCCGCTTGGAAAGTAGTACACCGATAAAACAAAAAGTAAGCCCAGCCATAGCAGCCAACGATCCGGGTTAACAAGATCGGCAAGTAGCGGCTTGCCCGCGAGTGCTCGAGCGGCAAGTGCCAACAGATCTTGCAAATAATGCTGAGCGACTACAAAGAGCGCCGATCCGATCACCGCGCCGTAAAGCGTTCCCATGCCACCGATCACAACGATCAACAACACATCCAACATGATCTCAAATGACAAGGTTGTGTCCGGCCCGACATAGCGAAGCCAGACAGCCAACAGCGCACCAGCCACGGTTGCAAAAAGCGCCGACAACAGGTTTGAGAGCGTTCGGTAAACCACGGTTCGGTAACCTAAGGCTTCAGCACGAAAGTCGTTTTCCCGAATCGCTTGAAGCACACGCCCGAAAGGCGAATTCACAATTCGTAATAATGCAAAGAACATGAATGCAACCACGATGTAGATCAGCCAATAACACAGTGCCTTGCCGTCGATCAAAAGACCCAACACCGCGGTCTCAAAGGGTTCGAAGGAGGGGCTGAGCCATTGAGGGTTTTTAAAGGTCAACCCGTCTTCGCCGCCCGTGATATCGCTAAGCTGCGAGGCAAGTGTCTGAAAAGCAGATGCGACCGCAAGTGTGATCATGGCAAAGAAGATCGCACGAACACGCAAGCTGAATAAACCGATCGAAAGCGAAAGCAGGCTCGAAAGCGCAAGCGCAAGCGCAAGCCCGACTGCCAGCGCGCTCCAGCTTTCTCCAAACCGAATGCTTGCAATCGCGACGCCATAAGCCCCGATCCCAAAAAACATGGTGTGGGCAAAACTCACGATGCCGGTGTAGCCCAACAACAAGTCGTAGCTTGCCACCAGCAATATAAAAATCAGTATTTTTGCAGCAACCGACATGGCTTTTGCACCAGCAAACAAAAATGGCGCCAAGGCAAGCAACACAGCAATCAGGAGCAAGGCAGCCGAAAGCCATCGACTTTCGGGGAAATCCTCCGAAAAGAGTCTTCGCATCATCTCAACGATCACTCACAGGATAGAGCCCTTGTGGACGCCACAAGAGAATCGCCACCATCACGGCAATATTGGAAAACAAGGCAATCTTTGGCTCCAAAAAGCCAGCATAGTTGGCCATTAAACCGACGAGCAAGGCGCCGATAAAGCAGCCCAGGGTACTACCGAGTCCTCCGATGATGATAACAATAAAAATAAGAACATTAACCTGAGTCCCGATTTGGGCCGTCACGCTTTGCTGGTAGAAGCCCCAAAGCACGCCACCCAGACCCGCCAGCGCAGAACCCGCCACAAAGACCGCAACAAAAAGTCGATTGATCCGATAACCGAGCGCTTCCACCATGCTGCGGTCTTGAACGCCGGCTCGAATCAACAAGCCCAGCTTGGTTCGCGTCAAAGTGAGGGTCAGCGCTCCGAAGACCAATAAGCCGATGATGGAAGCAAGTAAGCGATACTTCTCGATGGCTGCCTCGGCAATCAGCCAGCTCCCGCGCAAGGCCTCCGGAAGCGGCAAGGCGATTTGAAGCGGGCCCCAAGTCAGCTTGATCAGCTCTTCGCCAATGATCATGCCACCCATCGTGATGAGGATTTGCTTCAAATGCAAACCATAAACCGGTCTGATAATCAATCGTTCAAAAACCCAACCCACCGCCGCAGCGGCAGCCATCGCGATAAGCATCGCGATAAATAATGAAACCACACCGCCCATGCCCGCCTGCCCCGCATAGGTCATCACGCTCGTGGCGACAAAAGCGCCAAGCGCAATAAACACCCCGTGGCCAAAATTAAGCACATCCATCAGACCAAAGACCAGCGTTAAACCCGAAGCGATCACAAAAATAATAAGGCCCATGGTCAAACCTGCAACCGTGAGCGTGAGCCAGCTGCTGGCACTGCCAATGGCCAGCCAGGCAAAGCCCATCAGACCAAGCACCAGGATGAATGGGATAAGGTCAAATTGGGCCTTTGGCAGGATGGCTTCAGTCGAAGCATCATGACTCCTGATCGGCACTTCCACGGTCATGACCCATGCCCGCCCAGCGATAGCCCGAGCAAGCGTTGCTGCAAACTTTCGTCAGCTGCTAAATCGGCCATCGCACCTCGAAACACAATACGACCATCATCCATCACGGCCACACGGTCACCAAGCGCAGATGCCATACGGAAATTCTGCTCAACCAGCAAAAGACTGGTACGCTGGGCTTTGAGAGCGAGCAGAGCTTCGATGAGATTGTTGACCATCGACGGCGCTAATCCCTTGCTTGGTTCATCGATCAGGATAAGCACCCGCGGCTCGATCATTGCGCGGGCAATCGCAAGCATTTGCTTTTGACCACCACTGAGCTTTCCCGCCGGAAACAACCAGAATTTGCGCAAGGCGGGAAACAGCGAAAAAATCCAATTCAGCCTTTCAGGGTCCAGATCTTGAGCCCGTCGCGCCTGTCTTGCTGCGAGCAGCATATTTTCCTGAACGGTTAAATCGCTGAAGATACCCATCGATTCTGGCACATAGGCAATGCCAAGCCGAGCAATTTCAGCGGTTGGCATCGCCTCCATGGCGGTATCCCGAAAAAAAATTTTGCCCTCTGAGGCAGGGCATAAACCCATCATGCTGCGAAGCGTTGTCGTCTTGCCGGCGCCATTTCGCCCGAGCAAAACCGTCACCTCTCCTTCGGGTATCTCAAAGTCGATACCGTGCAAAATATGATAAGCCCCAATATGCGTGTGAACGCCGCACAGCCGGATTAAAGGCTTATACACGGGCTTACACACGGGGTTATACACGGGGAGCGCCTGCGCTTTGTCCAAGATAAGCTTGCTGAACAATCGTTGAGGCCATCACCTCAAGCGGCTCGCCATCGGCAACCAATCGTCCCTGGTGCAAGACCACAATGCGGTCTGCAAGTTGATGAACAACATCCATTTTATGCTCCACAAGCAAAATAATCCGGTCTGATTGTTGTTTTAATTGTTGGATCAATTCGAGAATCACCGGGACATCATCGACGCTCATCCCCGCTGTTGGCTCATCGAACATATAGACCTTTGGCTTCAGGGCCATTAACAGGGCCACCTCAAGCTTCCGCTGATCCCCGTGTGAGAGGCTTGCCGCCTGTAAATCAGCCTTGGCGGCAAGTTGCACCTGACTCAGCAGCCCATCGGCCTCGTCAATCCATGCCTTTCGATCCTGCCAAATGCTGAATAAATCCAGCCAGGCCAGGGACGATGATTCGCGGGACTGGGCTCTCGCTTGTACGGCCAGCCGAACATTTTCTGCCACGCTGAGTTGCGGAAACAATTGGGTGAGTTGAAAAGCGCGACCCAAGCCCTTACGCGCGCGCACCGGCGCACCCAGGGTGCTGAGGTCTTCACCCTCGAGGATCACCCTGCCCTGCGTTGCCTGCAACTGGCCACTGATTAAATTGAAGTAGCTCGTTTTGCCTGCACCATTCGGGCCCACAATAGCGGTGAGTGTCCCCGCGCGATAACGGCATGAAACCTGGTCAACGGCGAGGTGTCCGCCGAACTGCACGGATAAATCTTCGGTCTCGAGCATGGGCTCGAGTGCTATAGCGATTTAGCGCTTATTACGAACCGGAATCTGCATCTCTGAAGCTGGAATCACACGAACCAGTTCCGGAACACCCCAAGGGAAAGCCGGATCGTTTTTAATTCTGAAATGAAACATATCCTGCATTGCCTGATGATCTTCCTTGCGAAAGCTCATCTTTCCCTTGGGTGTATCAAAACTCATACCCTCCATCGTCGCGATCAATTTATTGGTATTGGTATCGCCGGCTGTTTTCTTCAGTGCCTCCACCACGGCAATCGCAGCGCTCATACCACCAGCGGTAAAGAAATCGGGTGGGTTCTTAAAGCGGCTGTAATGGTTGGCGACCAACCATTCGTTGACCGGATTCTTAGGAATGCCAAAATAATAATAAAGCGCCCCTTCCATGCCCGGAAAGTTCTTATAGGCAACCATTGCGGGAAGAATATTGCCCCCGGTTGCTAACTTGATCCCGAATCGCTTCTCAAGATCAAGATCGGCGATTTTCGGAAAGGGCGTCGGGCTGCCGCTCCAACTCACCGACAGGTATTTCTGACCTGGCTGATCCTTGAGCTTATCGATAATGCGTTGCAAGCCTGCCGTGAAATCGGTCGTACCGACCGGCAGATATTCCTCATGAACAATCTTTGCCTTTTTCGTGAACTCTTTAGCAGCTTTCACCCCATCACGTCCGAAAGCATTATCGTTTGCGAGAATCGCCACCACATTGCCTGCCTGATCTAAAGCTGCGGCATTCGCTGCTGCATCTTGACTGCTATTTCGACCGGTCCGAAAAATATATTTGTTCCACTTATCCCCAGTGATGCTGTCAGCCACCGCAGGTTCAACAAGCAGAATTTTCTTGTATTCCTCGGCGACCGGCAGCATAGCAAGCGCAACCGGCGAGGCGGTTGGCCCGACAGCAAGATCGACCTTATCATCGGCATAGGCTGCAGCGAGTGCTGCCTTGCCAACATCGGGCTTACCTTGATCGTCTTTTTCAATCACTTCGATTTTGCGGCCAGCGACCGTCATGCTGCCGCCAGTGGCAAACTCCAAGCCCATGTTAAAGCCGACAATGCTCTGTTTTGCATAAGCCTCGAGCGGTCCAGTTTTGCTCGCGATGAGCGCGATCTTGACCGGAGGCTTTGTTTGCGACTGGGCGGGCGGGCTGGCAAAGCTGATGGCAGCACAAAGGCAAGCCAAGATGAAACGACCTCGCATACTTTGGACTCCTCAAAAAAATGAAATCATAGCCTAATGCATTAGCGCGCTACAGAGAATATAGCAAAACCGGGCTGGGCTTGCCCCAGATCAATGCCTTCGCAGGCCTCGCACGATGCACCATCGATGCGAGCTCACCATAGACATAGCCAAGGGCAACACAGCGATCTGCTTCGAAACCCCAGCCGGCAGAACGGATATCGCCTGCAAACTCCTGCCCACCAGCGTCGACAATAATCGTTTCGCCACCCCAGGCATAAGCTTCAGGGTCCTGGCATACAAGCTTGACGAGTCGTTTGCGAACCGGGCGATCAGCGGCCTCCACAAGTGCCTCGCGTCCTATGAAATGTGATTGATCGAGGTTTATCAATCGTTGGAGACCCGCTTCCCAGGGCCCATCCTCGGGCCCGAGCTCAGCACCCCATGTGCAGCGACCGGCTTCGATCCGCAAGGCATCCAAGGCGTAGTGGCCTGCATCGAGCAGGCCCAAGGCAGCCCCTGCCTCATGGATGGCCAGATAGACATGGCGCGTCATTTCAACCGGTACATAAAGATCGAACCCGGCATGAAGCCCATCATGGATGGCAGCGGCTCTTGGGCGAGCAAATCCCAGATCGATGAGCTTCGTTGCCGACAAGTCGAAGGCCTCGGCTGAGAAATCACCCGAACTGAGGTGCGCCAAGAGTCGCCCCGCGGCCGGGCCAAGGACAGATAAGACTGAAAACATCGCCGATACATCAGTCAGGACAAGCTGCTCGGCGTCGTGCTGATGTCGGCCAATCCAATGCATATCCCGCACGGCTTGTGAAACGCTCGTGACCAGCATAAAAACATCAGTTTCGACGCGAATCACTGAAAGCAGGCTTTCGATGCCGCCACGCGCATTGAGCAAAAGCGTCTCACAGCGCCCATCGGGCGGCAGATCGATATCACTGCTGCAAAGCCTTTGAAGCAGTGATAATGCATCCCGACCCTGCACCAGAATCTTCGATAAAGCGCTTTGGTCAATGATGGCAACAGCTTCACAGGCTGCCCTTTGCTCCATCTTTACGCGGCTCAACCAGGCGGGCTTATCGAGGCTAGGTGCTGGGCCAGCACTGCCAAGGGTGCTGAAATAATTCACACACTCCCAACCATGCTTGCTACCAAATACTGCACCCTTTGCCGCTAGCAAGTCATATAACGGTGATGTTCTTAGCGGTCTTGCGGATTGCAACTCATATCGGGGCCATCGCATGGCGTAGTGAAGCCCCAGGCTCTCGACCGTGCGTGCTGCCAAGGCCTTACGGTTGACAGAAAAAGCAGAAAACCGGCGAATATCAACATCAGAGAGGTCCACACTCGCTTCGCCGCCCATGATCCACTCCGCCATCAAACGACCAGCGCCAGCACTGTTTGCGATCCCCGAAGAATTAAATCCAGCGCAAACAAAGTACTGATGGCATTCCGGCGCTTCCCCCATGATGAAGTTACCATCCGGCGTAAAGCTTTCCGGCCCGTTCAGCAACATCTTGACGCCGGCGGTCTCAAGACAGGGTGTTCGATGCAGGGCGCTTTTCATCAAGACCTCAAATTGATCCCAATCCTCATTGAGCAGCTGAAATTGGAAGTCATCGGGAATGGGGTCAGCCTGCCAGGGCTTAGCGCGCGGTTCAAAGCCACCCATTAAGAGTCCCCCAACCTCTTCTTTATAGTAAATATATCCATCCGGATCGCGCATCACCGGAAGCATCGCATCAATACCCGGTATGACGTCGGTAACGATATAAAAATGCTCGGCCGCATATAACGGTACATTTACCTGTGCAAGCGCGGCGAACTGACGGGCCCACTGTCCTGCACAGTTCACCAATACCTCGCAGACGATCTCCTGCTCGCCGTCAGACAAGCCCACACGGACGCCGCAGACGCTTCGCCGCCTGCCCTGCGTCTTGCTGAGCACTGTGCTGACCCGGGCATTTTCGACGATGCGAACTCCGGCTTGCCTCGCGCCACGCGCCAAGGACATGCAAAGGTCGTATGGGTTGACCTTGCCATCTTCCGGCAACCATAGCGCCCCGACCAAATCATCATGCCGCATCACAGGAAATAGATCGGCAGCCTCGCGTGGCGAGACTTCCTCACATAGCACCCCGAATCGCCTGGCAAGTGTCGCTTGTTGGCGCATCCATTGAAGACGCGATTCGCGTTGCGCCACATAAAGGCTGCCGCAAGCCTTCCAGCCTGTAACAAGCCCTGTCTCTTGCTCCAGTGTTTTATACAATGCAACGCCATAGCGACTCATCGATGTCATCGACCTGTTGGGACGCAACTGTCCCACCAAACCAGCTGCATGCCATGTTGTGCCGCCAGCCAGTTTGCCTTGCTCAAGGACAAGAACATCCTTGTAGCCTGCGCGAGCTAAGTGATAAGCTGTAGAACAGCCTAGAATCCCGCCGCCAACAATCACAACCTGTGCCTGACTTGGTAGTGTTGTCACGGGTATGCAGCCGGATCTAGGCCAGACGCAGGGCGATCACCCCGGCAAGCATCATCAGCGTGGCGAGCGCACGCTGCAAGGTAAAAGCTTCTTTGAGAAAGCAACTTCCCAATAGGGCAGCAAAAAGCACCGAGGTCTCTCGAAGCGCAGCAACCGTCGCCACAGGCGCCTTCGTCATCGCCCATAAGGCGATGCCATAAGAGCCGAGCGATGCGATCGCACCGCAAGACCCAAGTGTCGCCCGGGGGCGCGCATAAGCCCATGCCACCGTAAGACCTCGACGCTTTAGAACCAGCATGGCGAACGGCCACCCATCGAGTACAAAAAGTAGCGCGACATACTGAATTGCGTTTCCACCGGCCTGCACCGCCGCACGCGCGCCTAGCGCATCGACGACCGTATAACAGCCGATGACACAAGCGTTGACCAAGGCAAATCCGATGGCCTTGGGCTGTTGCCATGCCAGGGGCGATAAGCCGAGCATCAAGCCCCCGAGGCAAACGCAAAGCACACCACACCAGCTGATTGCTGAAAGGGACTCGCCCAGGGCGATCGCTGAGCCAAGGGCAACGAGCACCGGTCCGATGCCGCGCATCAGCGGATAGGTCAGGCTCAAATCCCCATGCTCGTAGGCGCCAGCCAAGGCCACGTAGTAGGCAAAATGAATCACCACTGACATCCCAACAAAGGGCCATGCCATGGGCGGTGGCAGACCCACCAAAAGCAACAAAGGCAAACCGATCAGCGAGCCCAGTAAATGAATCAGCGCCGTATCGAGCGACTTATCAGCACTTGACTTGACCAGTGCATTCCAGCAAGCGTGTAAGAGCGCCGCAAAAAGCACGGCGGCCGCCACCGACCCGCTTAATGCCATCAATGCCTTAGGCAGCGTTTTGCACGCGCCAAAAAATACGCAAGCGGCTGGGTTGGACAGTTGGCTTGCTTGGCCAAATCGTCCCAAATTCTCAAACGGATTGCCTCATCAGCACCGGGTCGTTTCATGAAGGCGTCGCATTGTTCAGCCGTAAAAACGCCGCCCTGGAGCACGAGCGAGCGTTTAGAGTCCTCGGACAGGGCTTCGTAATAGCTTTTCCGGGTGGCACAGAGGTAACGCTTGGCATCCACATGCAGGGCAATCGGGTCAAGCACCTCAGTGCTGAAGGAGGCCCGCAGCCATGGCAAGGCACGAAACTGATGCAGATCGTCAACGCCTTTTAGGCTTGGGCTTTCGCCAAGATCGTGGAGCAAATGTCCTAAATCATGGAGTAATGCGGCGCAAACCATGGCATCGCTTGCCCCATCCTTCTCAGCGAGCGATGCGCACTGCAAGGCATGCTCAAGCTGGCTGACAGGCTCACCGCTATATTGTTCGTGGCCTCGTTGCGAAAAAAGCGCTTCAATGTCGTCGATCGACAGGCTCATCAGATGCTCTCTAGCGCAGGCTTGGCAAGGCGCACGCAGCCCTCACCACGGCAGCGAATATGTCTTTACGTTGGTAAAACTTTTCATGGCCTCTTGTACCCCTTCCTTGTATCCAAGACCCGAGTCCTTGATGCCGCCAAAAGGTGTCAGCTCCAAACGGTACCCCGGCACCTCGCGCACATTCACCGTTCCAACATTCAATTCGTTAACAAAGCGGGTTATGTAGTCCAGCCGATTCGTACAGACCGCGCTTGATAGGCCATATGCCGTCCCATTGGCGATTCGAATGGCCTCATCAACATTATCAAAGCGAATAAGCGGCGATATCGGTCCAAAGGTCTCCTCACGCACCAGTGTCATCGCCGGATTCACGCGATCCAAGACCGTTGGGGCATACAAGGCGCCTTGTCGACGATGGCCGTGAAGCAAGCGAGCACCCTGCGATATGGCCTCGTTCACCCTTGCCTCAAACAGACGCGCTGCCGCCTCGTCAATCACCGTACCCATGTCGTTCTCAGGATTGCTTGGGTCGCCGTAGCGCCAAGCACGGGTTTTTGCCACCAACAGGTCGGTGAAGTCGCCAAGCACTGCATCATGGACAAGCATACGCTTTACCGCTGTGCAGCGTTGCCCTGAGTTTTTATAACTGCCTGCGACAGCGAGGCTTGCAGCCTCTTCAAGGTCGGCATCTTCCATCACAATAAGGGGATCATTGCCACCAAGTTCAAGCACAAGCCGTCGATAGCCCGCTTTAAGCGCAATCGACTTACCAATCGAAACACCGCCTGTAAATGTTATTAAATCCACGGCAGTATTGCGGATCATTTCATCGGCAATTTCGGCAGGATCCCCTGTGATCACGCTGAGCATCTGAGGTGGCAGTCCCGCCTCATAAAGCATATCCGCAAACAAGAGTGCAGAAAAAGGCACCTTTTCGGACGGTTTCAAAACCATACGATTATTGCTTGCAATGCTTGGCACAATTTTGTGTGCAACCTGATTCATGGGGTGGTTAAAAGGTGTGATGGCGCTGATCACACCAAGTAACGGGGCGCGCTGGGTATAAACGCGCCGCTGCTTACCGTGGTGGGTAAGATCACAGCTAAAAATCTGCCCGTCGTCCTTGAGCACTTCGTTTGCGCCAAACAGCAGTACATCGCTCACGCGGCCGGTTTCATACACAGCATCCTTATGACAAAGACCCGACTCTGCCGTGATTAATGCTGCGATTTCATCGCGTTGCCTCAAGACAAGGGCTGAAGCTCGATTCAAAATCGCCGCACGATCAAATCGGCTCAAAGTTGGCTTGTAGTCGCAGGCCGTTACAAAGGCCTCCCGAACCTCCTCAAGCGTAGCCTTTGGAACCGTACCTAATAATTCATCGTTATACGGATTGAATACTTTAATCACACGCGACGAACCATCGACTTTAGCCCGATCAGCCCCGATGCGTTGACCAGCAAGGCGCATCGCATGAAGCCCGCGATCGCTAATGTATTCTTGCATCCGCATTGCTTCTGACGGATTACTGCGCATGGTTGAGCGCGAGATCAAAGGCGTCAAAATTTCGCCAACGGCGATGAGGGTCCAAACCAGGAATCGGGCGATTGATGATGAGGGGCACGGCTTGCTCACTCGCCCCGCCGTGGGAGCGAAGCGGTGCATCGAGTCCCGATAAATCATGCCGCGACGCACTGGTTCCAATCACGGTAAAGCGTGCGGCCAAACAAACAAGATCTCCAATCCGGTCGGCTGGCAGTTCAAATTCGGCTGCCGCATCCTCTCTTGCAAGCACCCGATCCATACCCCGCAAGCCTTCTAGCGCCTGGCGCAAGGCATCATGCTTCGCCCCTGCCGCCAGGTAAACCGTTGCAAAAGAACCGAGCGCGCCGTGATGAACCACATAAGGATCTGTAATCGGGAGAATCACTCTGGCCTGTCCGGGCCCGCAGTGCTGATCAAACCAGTCCTGCAGATAAATCACATCCGGCTTCCCGTTCATCGCCACCTTGGCGTTCATGCCATGGTCTGCTGTGATGGCGATCACGCAACCCATGGCATCGAGTTGTGCCAGGTAATAATCCATCATCTGATAAAAGGCATTGGCAGCATCACTGCCTGGCGCGTACTTGTGCTGAATGTAATCAGTGGTCGACAAATACATGACGTCTGGCGATTGCGTTCGCATCAACGCAAGACCGGATGCAAAAACAAACGCCGATAAATCGGCACTGTAAACGTCAGGTAGCGGTCGATCGACAAGATGGAGCACATCTTCGATACCGTGCGTTTGTTGACTGACCTGGTCGGCTTTTTCAGCAGAAAAGCAAATGCCGCGCTTCATGCCATGCCCCAGCAGTTGACGCAGTTTATCTTTCGCAGTGACGATCGCTACGCTGAGTCCAGCCTCGCTCATGGCGGCAAATAACGTCGGCGCGCGAAGCCACTTCGGATCATTCATCATGACTTCGCGCTGACTCTCGGGATCGTATAAGTAGTTACCACAAATCCCGTGGACACTGGGCGGCACACCTGTCACGATCGATACATTGTTTGGATTCGTGAAGCTAGGCACCACGCCGTGCGCGACCAGCGCCGTCCCTGCGGCCAAGATCGCTTTGAGCCATGGCATACGGTCCGCCGCAACTGCTTGCGCAACATAATCGGGCTCACAGCCATCAATACAAACCACAACGGTCGGCTGCCGCGGTTTCTTATAATTGCGATGATTAACGCTTAGCATGTTCGTTTACTGCCAGGCAAGGTTCTTAAACAGCTATGATGACCCAGGTTGCCAGTATAAATTGCGGCATGTCGAAACAATGACAGCAGACCGAATTTGTTTTTTCGCTTTCTTCTAAAAGCCCTGGATCATTGCCATGGACCGCGACAAAATCCTTCTCACACCGGGCCCGTTGACAACCACGCTAAGGACCAAGCTTGCCATGCTTCGCGACTGGGGTTCCTGGGATAGCGACTTCAAGGACATGACGGCGCTGGTCTGTGAACGTTTATTAAGGATTATTAACGGCCTGGACAGCCATGTGGTGGTGCCCTTGCAAGGCAGCGGCACCTTTAGCGTGGAGGCGGCTGTCGCAAGCCTTGTTCCCCGCGACGGCCACATCTTGGTGCTCGACAATGGCGCCTATTGCAAGCGCGCGGCAAAGCTTTCACAGATGATGGGGCGCCGATGCAGCATGCTGACTTTTGCCGAAGACCAGGCGATTTGCCCCGCGTCAGTCGAAGCCGCCTTGCAAGCTGATCGCAGTATCAGCCATGTGATTCTGATCCATTGCGAAACTGGCGCCGGCGTGCTCAATCCACTGGAGGCGGTCGCTCAACACTGTATGCGCTTAAACAAGGGGCTCATCGTGGATGCGATGAGCTCATTTGCTGCCCTACCGATCGATGCAAAACAGATTCATTTTGACGCGCTCGTTGCGGCCAGCGGGAAGTGCCTTGAAGGCGTGCCTGGCATGGGCTTTGTGTTTATCCGGCGTGCCATCCTCGAGCATTGCGAAGGCCAAAGCCAGTCGCTCGCCATGGATCTCTACGATCAACACAATTACATGCAACAAACCGGACAATGGCGTTTCACCCCACCCACCCACGTGCTTGTGGCGCTTGCAGAAGCAATCCGACAGTTTGAAGAGGAGGGTGGTCAAGTTGCCAGACTTAAGCGCTATCAGTCGAATTACCGGACTTTAATCCAGGGTATGACCCAACTTGGCTTTCAAGCGTTTCTTGATCCCTTGATTCAAGCGCCCATCATCGTCACCTTTCACGCGCCAGGCGATCCTCGCTATAACTTTAAGGATTTTTACGCTGCTTGCAGGGCTCGCGGCTTTATTCTCTACCCTGGGAAGCTGACGACCAGAGAGACCTTTCGCGTCGGTTGTATTGGCGCCATCGGCGTGACGGAGATCGAGCAGGCGGTTCAGGCGATCGGGCTTGCGATGGACGACTTAGGAATCCGTGGCGGCGCACCCTCGCTCACTTGTCTTGGAAGTAGCGAATCGAAAATTTGAATAAATAAAGCAAAGCAAGAGCACCCAGCAGGTCGCCGAGCAACATCGCTGCGAACTCCTGGCCGTGATTGCCTTCAATGCCCGAGGCAATGCGCAACATCGTATGTCCGCCAGCGTTGAGCAAAGCTGAAACCGTTGCAATCGCAATCAGCACACTTGGTGTCAGCCCCCTGATCCGGCTCGACATATCGCCGCCTCGAGGTAACAGCATACGCATGGCGATGTAGGCCGAACATCCCCCGGTGACTGGTGCGAGCCATCGCATCAAAAGATGCTCAGGCCAAATCATCGAAACCACCACATAAGCACCCAGGCTTAGGCCTATTGCGGCATAGCGTTCAAAAAGAATCGTGAGTACGACACGCAAGCCATGTGGCCAATAAATCAGATTCACGCCTTCGATGACTTCGAAGCGCTCAAAGAAAAAGCCGTTGACCCACCAAGCCGCAATGCCGGCGAGGGCACAAAAACATACAAATCCTGAGCGTAAAACGATCAGTGGCATGGCATAGGAGACGATACGTGCTCTGGACCGATATCGTTTGCAAAACCCATATCGTTACGTTCGACCGACACGTGATACGTCCCAAAAGGCATATCGGCGATCACCATCGCCGCAGCTGCCTGCGCTTCCAAACCTCGAAGCACACATTCGCTGTGGTAAACAATTTCCGCAAGTTTGACGGAGAGCGTGCTTTTTCGCCCCTGACAAACCATCCCGAGCGAGTCGCCAACCAAAATAACATCGACTCCGGCACGGTCTGCGAGCACCGCAAAACTTGCATCGTAGGCGGTGAGCATGGCGATGGGCTCGCTGCGCGCACGCATGGCTGAAAGGCTGGTTACCGTGACGCTTGGGCGTTGCGGTGTCGCAGCACCGGGCGATTGATAGGGCATTGCACGATTCTCCTGTAAATGTTGCCGTGGGATCTTGATGATCGCAGCAACAAGAACCCGCGCTCCTTTTGTGCGTCATTGGTCCCCAAACAAGGGCCTTACTCTAAAATTCGCTGGTTTTTATCACCAGATCATAGATTGCAGCTGGCTCAATGCCGCAAAGCGGTCAAAACCTGCCTTCTTCGAAACAAACTTAACGCGCGAACCCCATGTCTTTTGCCTTCCGTCATACGCTGCCCGCAGCGAAGACCAGCTCCATCCTTTGCTCGCTCGCCCTGATTGTCTTCGCTCTGGCAGGACATGCTCACGGCGCCGGGCCAAAGTCCAATAAAGAAGCCGGCGACAAGCCGGTGATGCAGGTCGAGACCACATCGGTAAGCACCCTACAGTCACGCGAAAGAATTCAGGCGCAAGGCAGTCTTGTTGCCTGGCGTGAGGCGGTGGTCAGTCCACAGGTCCAGGGACTCGCCATCGTCGAGATTCTTGTCGACGTTGGCGACCGGGTCGAGCGTGGTCAGTTGCTTGCGCGACTCGATCAACGTCTGCCGCTTGCAGAACTTGCCCAGGCAAGGGCGCAATGGTTTGAGGCCAAGGCCAGTCTTGATGAAAGTGAGTTGCAAATGGAACGTGCCTTGCAACTCAGAGCCAAAGGCTTTTTTAGTGAGTCTCAGCTCAGTCAGGCGCAAAACCAGGGTCGCATGGCCAGGGCCCGCCTTGAAGCAGCGCAGGCCGCCGTGGAACTCAGGGAGCTCCAACTGACTCAAACCCAGTTAAGAGCGAGCGAATCGGGACTGATCAGCGCAAAAACAGCGCTCCTGGGTGCTATGCCTCCGATTGGGGCTGAATTATTCAAGATTCATGTGCAAGGAAAGCTTGAATGGCGTGCAGAGGTAACAAGCCAGGACCTGGCACGCATCACAGCTGGTAACACAGCCAGGGTGCAATTACCCTCCGGCGATAGCCTGGAAGGTAAAGTACGCATACTGGGTCCCTTGATCGATCATGCGACCCGCAATGGACAGGTCTTGGTGTCACTTGCGGCATCACCAAAGCAAGCCCGCGTGGGTCAGTTTCTCCAGGGCAGTATCGATGTGGGCCAACGCGCCGTCCTGAGTATTCCTCAGTCAGCGCTTGTGGTCAGGGATGGCTTTACCCTCGTGTTTCAGATCGATCCACAAGGGCGCGTCCGTGCCCACAAGGTCCGCGCCGGCGCGATTGTCGGCGACCGGGTGGAGATTCTGGAGGGCATATCGGCGGGCGCCTTCGTGGTTGCCCGAGGTGCCGCGTTCTTAAATGACGGCGATTTGGTTCGTACGGCCAAGCCATGAATCTTTCAACCTGGTCGATCCGGCACCCGGTGCCGTCCTTAATGCTGTTCGTTCTGCTTTGTGTGGCCGGCTTGATTGGCTTTCAGAGCATGAAGGTCCAAAACTTCCCGGACCTTGATCTGCCCACCATACAACTTCAGGTCGCGCTTCCAGGCGCAACCCCGAATCAGCTCGAAAACGATGTCGCACGAAAACTCGAAAACGCGATTGCACCGTTACAGGGACTGAAGCATATCAGTACCAAAATCAGTGATGGCGCGGTATCAATCACCGCGGAGTTTCGTCTTGAAAAACCCGTTCAGGAGGCGCTTGATGAACTTCGCTCTGCGGTTCAGACGACCCGTTCGGATTTGCCTGCTGACCTGCGAGAACCGGTGATCAGCAAACTCAACCTCGCAGGCACGCCTGTCTTAGCCTACACCATTGCATCGTCAACGCTTGATGAGGAAGCCTTGTCCTGGTTTGTTGACAAGGATCTCAGCAAACGACTGCTCGCGATCCGCGGCGTTGGGGCTGTGCAGCGGGTGGGTGGCGTAAGCCGGGAAATTTCGGTTCATCTTGATCCTGTTCGGATGAACGCCATTGGCATGACCGCAGCTGAGCTCTCGAGACAGCTTCGTGCCGTGCAACAGGAGGCCAGCGGCGGTCGCACCGATCTTGCCAAGGCTCAGCAACCGGTTCGCTTGCTCGCCAGCCTTGCAGAAGCACAACCCTTGAACGCGTTTGCGATCGCGCTACCTCAAGGCGGTTCGGTCAGACTTGACCAGGTTGCTGAGATCCGCGACGGTATTGCCGAACGACGTTCAGCAGCCTTTCTGGATGGTCAAGCTGTTGTCGGCTTTGAGGTGGTCCGCAGCCGTGGCGAAAGCGAAGTTCAGGTTGGAGAACGGGTACGCCAATCCCTTGCTCAACTCAAGGCTGAGCGGCCCGATATTCAATTGACCGAAGCATTTGACTTTGTCACCCCGGTGCAAGAGGAATACGACGGTTCCTTGATGCTGCTCTACGAGGGTGCGTTGCTCGCGGTGCTCGTGGTTTGGATTTTCCTGCGTGACTGGCGAGCAACTTTTGTGTCAGCACTCGCCCTGCCGCTCTCGGTGATTCCAGCCTTCGCCGGTATGGCCTGGCTTGGCTTTTCGGTCAATGTGGTAACACTGCTTGCCCTTTCGCTGGTGATCGGGGTCTTGGTGGACGACGCCATTGTTGAAGTGGAAAACATTGTTCGCCATTTGAGGATGGGCAAAACGCCCATGCAGGCGGCGATTGACGCAGCCGATGAAATCGGACTTGCAGTCATTGCCACCACCTTCACCTTGATTGCTGTTTTTTTGCCGACCGCTTTCATGAGCGGGATAGCAGGCAAGTTTTTTAAGCAATTCGGCTGGACAGCATCCCTGGCTGTTTTTGCATCTTTGCTTGTGGCACGCATGCTCACGCCGATGATGGCCGCTTATATGTTGCGCGACAAGGGTGTTGCCCACAAAGAACCCTTCTGGATGACGCCCTACATGAGCCTGGTCAAGCTTTGTCTACGGTTTCGCTGGTTAAGCCTGATCTTAGCGATCGGATTTTTCGTCGGTTCGCTGTCATTAATTCCCCTGCTTCCCACAGGCTTCATTCCGCCTGATGACAATTCGCAGACTCAGGTTTATCTCGAGCTTCCACCCGGATCGAGTCTTGAACAAAGCATCAAGACTGCCGAAGCGGCAAGACTGATGCTGTCTTCAATCAAGGAGATTCAACGTGTTTACACCACGATTGGCGCGGGCGCAGCAGGTACCGATCCCTTTTTGGGAGGCGGCGCTAATGAGCCGAGAAAAGCAACCCTGACCATAGCCCTCACCCCACGCGGTGAACGTGCGCGCAAGCAAGTGATTGAAGAAGCCATCCGTGATGCGCTTAAGTCCTTGCCCGGTGTGAGGAGTAAAGTCGGTTTGGGTGGTTCTGGCGAAAAATACATCCTGGTGCTCACGGGCGATGATCCGCAAAATTTGAGCCAAGCTGCGATTGCGCTTGAGCGTGACCTGCGCAGTATCAAAGGCATTGGCAGTATCGCTTCAAGCGCAAGCCTTTCCAGGCCTGAAGTGATGATCAGACCCGATATTGCCAAAGCGGCAGACCTCGGCGTGACCACGGCAGCAATCGCACAAACCCTGAGGATCGCAACGCTTGGCGACTACGATGCAGCGCTTGCCAAGCTCAACCTCAGTGACCGGCAGGTGCCGATCGTGGTCCGGCTCAAGGATGAGGCACGTCAGGATATGCAAAGTTTGGGGCGACTCTTAATCCCTGGCAACAAAGGCCCTGTGATGCTGTCGCAGATCGCGACCATTGAGATTGGCGGCGGCCCCGCGCTGATTGAACGCTATGACCGAGCGCGCAATATTAACTTTGAAATTGAGCTTTCGGGCATGCCGCTGGGGGATGTGACCGCAGCGGTTGCAAAGCTTCCTGCGCTTGAGCAACTTCCACCAGGTGTTTCCCAGCGAGAAATCGGTGATGCCGAAGTCATGGGGGAGCTTTTCGCAAGTTTCGGCCTTGCCATGGGCATCGGGATCCTGTGCATCACCATGGTATTGATTTTGCTTTTTAAGAGCGTTCTTCATCCGATTACGATCTTAGCCGCGCTACCGCTTTCCCTCGGTGGTGCTTTTGTTGCCTTATTGCTTGCGGACAAGAGCTTTTCGATGCCATCGCTCATCGGCTTGATCATGCTGATGGGTATTGCAACGAAGAACTCAATTCTGCTGGTTGAGTACGCTATTGAGGCAAGCAAATCAGGCCTCGATCGCCATCAAGCACTGATTGAGGCCTGCCGTCTGCGCGCCCGCCCGATCATTATGACAACGATAGCAATGGGTGCGGGCATGCTCCCTATTGCCATCGGCTGGGGCGCCGCTGATGCGAGCTTTCGATCACCGATGGCAATTGCCGTGATTGGGGGTCTACTAACAAGCACCCTGCTCAGCCTGCTCATCATCCCGGTTGTTTACACCTTCATCGACGATCTGGGTCGCCTAGTTTTGCGCTTGATGGGCTTAAAGATCAACAAGGCAGGCGGTCAAAACAGTCAGTAACACAAGCCATAGCGGTGAAAGCCTTGCGATGCTGAGCAAGGCAAAGCCAAGCAGTGCCACAACAAAATGGACGGGTTCACGAATAGCGTGGACAAAAATCGGATCATAGAGGCTCGCCAAGAGTATGCCGACCACCGCGGCATTTATCCCTGCCAAGGATCGTGCGATCGCGGCGTTTTGGACCAGGCCTGACCAAAAGGGCAAAACCCCGATCACGAGCAAGAAGCCAGGTAAGAAAATGAAGAGCAGCGCCATCAAGCTGCCGAACCAACTTGGCGAAAAACCGGGTATGACCGCCCCCAAGAAGGCTGCAAGACTAAACAGCGGACCAGGCATCGCCTGGGCAGCCGCGTAGCCCGCCAAGAAACGGTCAGCGTCAAGATGGCCGCTTGGTACGAGCATCGCTTGTAGTAGCGGCAGAACGACATGACCACCACCAAACACCAGCGCGCCAGCACGGTAAAACCCGTCCATCAGTTGAAGCCAAGGCTCCGCGTATAGCCAAGCCAGCCATGGAAGGCCGACAAGGAGCAGAAAGAAAAGCGTCAGGCAGATTAAAGCGCGCGGTTTTCCTGATGTTGGCGCCATGCGGGCAAAGGCCACGGGCGTTGGATCGCGAGGCATCAGAAAACCGGCGGCAAAGCCCGCAATCACGATCGCCAGCAACTGCGCGAGGCTACCCTGAACAAGCATACAAAAGGAACAAGCGAGCACGGCAATCGATGCCCGCAGGCGATCAGGGCAAAGACTCTTCGCCATGTTGTATACGGCATGCCCAACAACCGATACAGCAACAATAAGCAATCCGTGAAGCGCTGACTTGATCGCTGCAAGCTCTGTATGCAGCAGTCCCAAAGCAAAGGCAAACATCAGTAAGGCTGAAGGTAGTGTGAAGCCAATCCAGGCAGCGAGCGCACCCATCAAACCCGCTTGGCGCATCCCGATCGCCATACCAAGCTGACTGCTGGCGGGCCCTGGCAAAAACTGACAAAGCGCAAGCAATTCAGCATAACTTGCATCGTCAAGCCAGTTTCTTCGTTCGACGAATTCAGTTCGGAAATAGGCTAAGTGGGCAATCGGACCACCGAAGGAGGTCAGACCAAGCCTGAGAAAGACCCAAAAAACACGAGCAAACTCACGCACGCTTACCGCATCAGCCGCAGCTGAACCCTCTTGCACAAATCTTATCGATCCTCATCGTCTGGTGATTTTGCTTGGCAGCGCCTTCATGAGACCTTGTATCCAAAAACCTTGAATCCAAAAACCTTGAGTCCTCAAATCAATAGGACGTAAAATTACCTACGTTGATTCACTTATTCTTGCCTCAACACTGTTAGCATCGCCACACATCGCGTTACGGTATCAAGTCTATGCCCAAGCCTACCCAAGATGCACTTAAAACCTTTCGAACACTGCGCCGGGTCAGCCAGGCGCTAAGACTCGACACGCGCAAAGCAGGCCTTGAGCTTGGCCTTGGGAAAGCACAGTTGCAAGCGCTCTCAGTGATCCATCAGCAACCCGATATTGGAACCGGCGATCTTGCTAAAGCGATGGAAGTTCAACCGAGCACGGCAAGCAATCTGGTCAAGCCTTTAATTGCGAAAGGCCTGGTTGAGGTCGAACACAGCAAACTTGATCGAAGGAATGTACAACTTCGAAGCACTGCCCAGGCTAAAGCCATCCTTAAGCAGGCGCCGCGCGCCTGGAGTGGCCCCGTTCTTGAAGCCTTGCAGACCATGGACCCTTCCTCATTGGCATCACTGCAGCAAAGCCTCGATCAGCTGCTCCTCACGCTTAGTCCTCGGCAAAGCAATACACGCTAAGCCAACCATGCGTTCATCGCGTGGTTACCGTCTTCGTCGTGCCATGATGCAGCTTTTGCTTCGGTAGGTCACCATGCTAACACTCACGGGGTATGCAGATCGTTTATCGGTCATTGCCGGTCAGTCCATTCGCTTTCACGTCGCAAATCAATGTGAGGAAAAGCCCTCTGCCAAGCTTATCCGTGTGCTTTGTGCGGATCCAAACCCGGAAATCGGTGGCGTTCGTTATGAATATTGCGACGTACCAATTCGTGAACTAAGTACGCCAAAAGCGCAGTCCGTACCCCTTGGTTCCTATGCGCGCCTCGGTCCTGAAGGTCTTTTGGCAACTGCAAGTAGCTTCACCTTTTGTTTGCACTTTCAAGCTCGCCTGCAAGCAACACAAACTCAGGTCATCTGTTCTAATCTTGACGATCAGCACGCAGGCTTTTCCTTAGCGCTCAACGAGCAGCGGCATTTGATACTGCAACTCATGGTGAACGGGCAAACGCTGATCACCCCCTTAAGTCAGGGTCCCATTGAACTGCAGCGATGGTATCGCATTCAAGTCGTGCTCGATGGAACAGCCAAGCGTCTGTCGTGGCTTATCCGCGAACGGTGGCTTAGAGGTGCAACGTCAAGCGGCGAGAGGCATTTTGACGAGGTTTTCTCACCGGGGACAAAGCGTGCCCTTAGCCTTGCGAGCGCCTCGGCAGAAAAACCGGCGCATTGTTTTAACGGCCGGATTGAAGATCCCTGGTTCATCGCGCAGGCGCTTCCGATGACAAGTGAGCTTGATCTTCAAGCGGCCGCAGCCCATCCAAACTGTATTGCCGCATGGGACTTTTCACTGGCGATGCAAACGCAGTCCCTGATTGACATCAGTGCTCATCAACATCACGGTGCGCTCGTCAATACGCCCACGCGAGCCGTGCGCGGCGCACAATGGACGGGCAAGGAACAGTGCTTTCGACATGCGCCGCGTCACTATGCGGCGATTCATTTTCATCAAGATGACCTCGACGATTGCCGGTGGCCTGCCACCCATGAAATCAGCATCCCCGAAAATTTTCCTTCTGATGCCTATGCTTTATTGTTAACAACGCATGGTTTAGAGGAAAACATTCCATTTTTTGTTGTACCCCCGCAGGCTCAACCGAGCGCAAAAATTGCGGTTCTTGTGTCAACCTACACCTACACGGTGTATGGCAACCATGCAAGACCCGAATGGTTTTCAGATTCCGCCTGGCGTGAAGCCTATATCGAGCAGGCAAGCGACTGGAGGGCTTATCCTCATAACCCGGGCGAACATCAGGACTACGGGCTTTCCACCTACAACACCCATCCGGATGGATCGGGCGTTGGCCTTGTGAGCTGGCGCCGGCCGATGCTCAATTTGCGCATGGGCTACATCACCTACCCCTACCCTGAGATTCGCGCTTCGGGACTGCGACATTATCCTGCCGACAGTCACTTGCTCATGTGGCTCAAACATCATCGCCTTGCCTATGACCTGATCACCGATGAGGAACTGCATCGCGAAGGACTTAATCGACTGAGCGCCTATCAAACCGTGTTAACAGGCACCCATCCCGAGTACCACACGGAAACCATGTTGAATGCACTCAAAGATTATCGCGACCAGGGGGGCAAGTTGATTTACCTGGGCGGCAATGGTTTTTACTGGAAAGTCGCGCTCGACCCCTCGCGAGAAGGCATCATCGAAGTGCGTCGAGCCGAGGGCGGTATTCGCGCCTGGGCAGCCGAAGCTGGCGAGTACTTTCATCAGTTCGACGGTGAATACGGTGGACTTTGGCGACGCAACGCAAGACCTCCTCAAGAGCTTGTCGGTGTTGGCTTCACGGCACAAGGCAACTTCGTCGGTTCTTATTATCGAATCAAGCAGGAGGCACGATCAAATCCCGCCGTTAGCTGGATCTTGGAAGGCATCGAGAATGACATCATCGGTGCCGAGGGTTTCAGTGGCCATGGCGCCGCTGGATTTGAACTTGACCGTGTTGATGAACGACAGGGCAGTCCAAGCTCAGCCGTTGTGATTGCCTCATCAGAACATCATCCGCCTGAAGCACCCTGGGTCCTCGTACCGGAAGAACATCTCACACACATTACAACAATACCTGGCAAGAGCCATAAAGAACTGATACGCGCTGACATGACCTACTTCGATGGCGAGGCTGGCGGTGCAGTGTTTTCGGTCGGATCGATTACATTTTGTGGATCTTTGCCTGTAAATCATTTCAATAACGATTGTTCGAAAATTCTTTATAACGTGGTCAAACGCTTCACCGACGCGTAGCATGTTGCCCAAGGCTTTTGCAAGCCGACGCCCTCATGGTACTTTGGTATAATTCGTATGTGATAAGTTTAAAAGCCACAGGAGGCGAAGGTTTGTTGCTCGATCAAAGATCTCAGATTCCAGTCAGGTTCGAACAGGCCATACATGCTGTGATCGAACGCACGAGAGAACTCAATAAAATAACGCTTGCGGTCATCTACGGGCAATTGCCCTGGCAAAGCGAAGCCCTTAGTAACGAAGATGCAGAGGTTCAACTGGCCTTAATCCTTGACGATGACGTTACTGATTTTGTAGCAACAAAGCTGGAGCTCACAAAAACAGCTTACGATGTGTTTGTTGAAACCGGTATCGAAGTAGCCCCATTTCCGGTGCCGGTCACACACTGGTATCTGCCATCGAAAGCAGCCAATCCTTCACTTATCGAAGAGATCCGCAAGCACGGACTGCGCATCAACCTCGATCGAATCATTTCGCGTTTGCCAAGGCCGCAGGTCGAAGCACGACCAGTGGGCGATATCTTAAATCTGCTACAAGGTGTTCAAGCTGAACTCGCGCGCGAATTCGGTGTGCGCGCCCTCTACCTTGTGCCGCAACTTGAATACCATCGTCTTGAAAAGCATCGAGGCGACAGCCTTCATGACGAGATCGAGACAGGGCCCGTTGACGTCTTGGTCGACTTTGGCGGCAGACCGAGCACCGAGCGCGTTCTAGGTGTTCAGCATGAGATTGAGTCGGCGCTTCAGATGTCGATTCAGTTACTCACCACCAGTTCAATTCGTCAATCTTTGCTCGATGTCTTGCTCACCAAGGCGCTCGACGTTCGTGCGCAACATGATCATGAACGCTCCAGCCCAAGTGGAAAAGTAAAGGCCTAAAGCAAGGGCCTAGGCAGACGCTCGAGGCCTGATGAATCAAAAAGAAGCAATCCTCGAGTTCAGAGACAGCGAGTCTTTGCTGGTGCGCATGTTGATGGATTTACAGCACCTTCCGCAGTCTTGCATGCCGCAATTGCTGCCTCCTGGGCCGCGATCACCGAACTTCCCGTACCCACACCGTAGAGCAATTTGTTGGTCGTGAGCGCAATACTGCCGCAGAGCGTTGACTCACTTGTCCCTTTGTAGGCAAGTACCACTTTACAGTCTGGACATTGTTGAGCGATGACATTGGCGGCTTCGGCTGCACTTAAGCAGCGTCCAATGGGGGCGCTTGTTGATGCCGCTGTTGAAGCGGTTGTTGAAGTCGTTGTTGAAGTCGTTGTTGAAGTCGTTGTTGAAGTCGTCTCTGGTACGCATGACGCGTTGCCGGGCGCAAGAATTGCGTTAGCACCGGCCTTAAATCCGATAGCACCATAAAGATCTGTTGCAAAAATTTCCTTGATATCGTCGACACCGGCACCGCAACCTCCCAAGGCGAACGACAAGAGGCAAAAAATCGTGAAAACGCGAAAGCGCTTTAGCTTGCGAATCAAAAAGGTGTGCACCACAGATCTCCGTGTGTTTGCGTGAATCGGCTAAGCCAACATCATAATCTAGCTTCTTGATGAGATTCTTGATCAGAAAATGCGGCGTCGCATAGGACGACGCTGGGCGTCCAGCAAATCAGGCTTGATCCCCAGCGCTCGCACTGGGACGCTTCGCAATCTGATCGCGCCAGCGTTGGATATTGGCGTAGCCCGATTCGCCAGGTTTGAATTTCATCACCCGAGCAAACTCAATGGCGCAAAACGCCGTGATATCCGCAATGCTGAATCGCTCGCCTGCAACCCAGGGGCGTTGAGCAAGTCTTTCTTCTAACCATATCAATCCCACCTCCCGCTTTACAGCCTGACTTTGAGCAAAATCGGGAAACTGAGGACTTTCAAGCGCTGCCAGACCCGGATGCGCGTGCCTCACCCATTGCGCCGTTGGCAATAATACATACCATTCCATATAGCGGTCATACATTTCAATCAATGCGCGCTCATCAGTTCCCTCGCCCATCAGATTGGGTTGGGGAAAAGTTCCTTCGAGCCAGGTACAAATCGCACGGCTTTCGCTGATGCAACGACCGTCCTCGAGTTCAAGAACCGGTACCCGGGCGAGCGGGTTACGCAACAAAAAACTTTGCTCACGGTGCGCACCGGCATTGAGATCGACAGCGATCAAAGCAATCGAATCAAGCCCTTTTTCCGCGATAAACATACAAACCCGTTTCGGATTCGGGGCTCTGGGCGACATATAGAGTTTCATGTTTGGATCACCCGATGACTGCTCACAGGCCTTCGATCACGCGCATATCGCGCACCACGGCGTTGTTGACAAGTTTTGAGATAGCTTCTTGATAAGCCGGACTATCGTAGGCGGCCAGCGCTTGCTCAAGGCTATCAAATTCGACAAGCACAGTTCGATTCATCTTGCCGTGTTCTTTCACCGCCGCTGGCATGCCGCGCGCCAAAAAGCGACCGCCTGCGGCCATAAGGGCCGGCGCGGCGAGTGTTGCGTAGGCTGAAAGCGCGTCTTGATCATTAATGTCATGATAAGCGCTGATCAGGTAGGCTTTCTTGGTCATGGTGCGAATCCCTTGCTTTGAAAAAAGGCGTCAGTGGTGGCGTTGTAAAGGCGGATGAAAGGTGTGAAGCAATCTGTAGGGGCTTGCGAAACATGCCGGTTTAGACGCTGAACTCGGCAGACCGGTTTAGACCGCTGAGCTAGGCATGAAGGCCTTGATAGACCGCAGCTTCAAAAGCAAGATAAGTGGGAAGCGACTCGTGGTCTGCGAAGGGGAAAAGTTGCGTGATGTAAACAGCTGCGATGCCCGTTTTCTGATCGATCCAATAATAAGAATTGGCGAGCCCGGCCCACATCAATCCGCCGGCGGGCCTACCCGTCGCCAGGTCTTCGTGATTCACCTGAAAGGCAAGACTCCAACTCTTGGTTGACCCCGGGAAAAACTCAGCATCGTTGGTAAGCGGGATCGCGGCAATGAGGGGTGTCACCCGACAATCGCCCATCTGATTTTGTCCTAATGCCCATACGGATTCGGGCTTGAGCACCCGCTCACCACCCAACTGACCGTTATTAAGAATCATCCGTAAGAATTTCAGGTAATCGCCAGCCGTGCTGTAAAGGCCACCCCCACCCATTTCAAACTCGGGCTCCTGGGGCATCTCAAAAGGAAAGGCCGCCAGGCTTCCATCCGAGCCGCGCAAATGAACTGCCGATAATCGCTCACGCATCGCCGCTGTGATCCTAAAAGCTGTGCTTTGCATCCCGAGCGGCTCAAAGAGTTGATCATGCATGTAGGCTGAGAGCGTTTTTCCGCTCACTGCTTCGACCATTTTCCCTGCCCAGTCGATATTGATCCCATACTCCCAGCGTTCACCAGGATCGAATAACAAGGGCAGGCTAAGCGCCTTGTTTCGACACGTTGTAACACTGGGAATATCGAGTGCAGCTTGAAGCTTTTGGATATCAGCATTCCAGATTTCATAGCTAAAGCCCGCGCTGTGGGTAAGCAAATGCCGCAAGCTGATTGCCCGCCTCGGCGCCCGGTATGTGGGCATCCCTGCCTCGTTAAAACCTGTGAGTACTTGAACATCAGCAAGCTCTGGCAGGACGGCACTGGCAGGCGCATCCAGATCAATAAGTCCTTTTTCGACGCACTGGACCGCGCAAACTGAGGTGATTGCCTTGGTCATTGAAGCAATCCAACACACGGTATCGAGTGTCATCGTATTGCCACTGTCAATCAATCGTTCTCCGAAGGCTCCCTCGTAAATCGTCGCTTCACGCGAGCAAACCGTGGCCACGATCCCAGGAAGCTTTGTTGGCCCGACTGAAGTCTGGAGGACTTGGTCAATGGCAGCAGCGTTCAATTTCATCGTTAAACTCCTCAGAATAGATCTCGGTTAGAGATAGCGGCTCAAGGCATCAACATCATCTTCAAGCATTTCACGAAGTTCGATTTGTCTCAAGACCCC
>Ga0214921_10002129_pt1 | contig 32626 bp, 28 predicted proteins | sample LL1505_MetaG_FD_177992 | JGI IMG/M metagenome (GOLD analysis project Ga0214921, IMG submission 177992) | Freshwater microbial communities from Lake Lanier, Atlanta, Georgia, United States - LL-1505 | ecosystem: Environmental > Aquatic > Freshwater > Lake | place: USA: Georgia | collected... | reverse complement strand
ATTTAATCGAAAAACTAAACGATTCTCTAAAACATTAGAAATGCTTCACTACTCTCTCGTCCTCTTTTTTAACAAAAAACTAATTATCGGTGATCGTAAAATGCATGGCTAGATATTTAACACTGCCGGCGACCGAAGGTCGACGGGGTAGTGTCGGCAACCAGCACTCGGAGATGTGCGACTCGAAAAAACATCGGCGATCGGCTCCCAACACTACCTTGGTCTTTTCGCATAAGTTGCACTTATGCGAAAATCCACCCCTTCTAAAAAAGGGGAATTATGACCGAGTACTGTGGAAAATTCTGCTTCTTATAAAAAAAGAGACTGGTAAAATAGTATTAATCAGCCTTGTCTACTACCCACACCAGCATCACTAACAACACCAGCATCACTAACAGCACCATTAGGAGTGCCTAACAATCTCATTTGTTGAGCTAATTCTAATGGTAATGCAAGATAACAAAACTCCTGACCATCAACAGAAGTGGTTCGCATGATTATTTGGTAAGAAATGAAATTACCATTATTATTGAAAATAATCGTAGCTGGCTTATCAACAATAAATGTGCCAGCAGGCGGTTGTTGTTGATAAAGTTGAGAAACAGCAGCAGCCTGATCTAGCCCAGGAGGGGTTGATTTTTTTGAATCAAGCACAGCCAAAACAACTACACCTTCTTGTATTGCATTTCTAAGTTTTTGTGAATCTTCAAAACTTGCTAACATTTGGGAGCTATCGAAACTAGGAGGAGAATCGATAGGTTGCAAAACAAATTTACCATCTGCCCCCATTTTAACAATAAATAGCGACTCTGGAACTTCAATATTTTCAGGTGTTACAGAAGGAGTTGATATTCTATTTGCTACATATTTTAGGACTGACCCTGGATCATTGATATCGTAACCGAGAAAAAGTCTTTGCAATTCATTATCAGAAAATGTTATCTTAATCTTATTATTTTCAAATTTGTTTCCTAACCACTCTTTAACTGTGTGAATTATTTGTGGATCTTGATTTTGTTCCTTTACTTTAGCAAAAATATCTAATAAAAATTGTTTACAATCGATTATATTTTCTAATCTCGTTAAATGTTGCGATAATTCTTCATTTATTTCTTTGTGTCTTGTATGAAATTCTTGCGATAAAAATGTATTTAAAATTCTTGTTGCAAAATATTCTGGAGTTTTTGGAAGCGGTAGATTTGCAATTACTGGCATATAATATATATTAAAGGTTATTCAATTAAAGCAATTTCTTGGTCATTTAAGCCATATAACTCATAGACCATTTTGTTGATTTGCGAGTTGATTTACTCAATTTCAAAAGAAATTGCTTGTGATTTTTTAGCATCATCTTTAAAAGCCAAAAAAATAGCCCGGTCATCAAAACTAGCCAACTTTTGTTGCTTGGCTAGTTTGGCAATTTCGGTTAAAAAGTCGCTATCGGCAAGGCTTTGCAAATTGTTAAGTTTTGAGCTTAAAACAGCAGGGTTATGCATTTTTGCTTTAAGATAATCTAAAAAATTATTATTAATTTTATTTAGATTATTATTTAAATCAAGTATTTTTTGAGCCTTTTCTATGAAAGGTTGTTTATTTTCTAGCGAAATATGCGGGACGGGGAGATTTCTAATATAATTTATCAAAATCTTTGGAAATAACCCTTTTTTAGCTTTTGGAGATATCGTTTAAAAAGTGGATTCATAAATTTACTTTGGTTTTTAAGCAATTTCATTATTTGCAAGTGTTTAAAGCTGGTTATTTTAATTATCTGAAAGTTGCTGGTTTAAAAGTTATTGCAAAATTGAAAATAGGCACTAAAATTTACCATCATATATTTTTCATTTTTATTTTCTTTAACAATGTTTAGCATCAATTTAGATCTGCAAAAAGATCAAAATCTCAGTAGTTTTGGCAAAGCGATTTTAAAAGATCGCTACCTATTGCCAGAAGAAAACTTTCAGCAACTATTTGCCCGAGTTGCCAGTGCTTATGCCAACGATTCTGCCCATGCCAATCGTTTATATCAATACATCTCCGATTTGTGGTTTATGCCCGCCACCCCAGTGTTAAGCAACGGCGGCACTCAAAGAGGCTTGCCCATCTCTTGTTTTTTAAACGAGTGCTCCGATTCTTTGGAAGGCATTGTTAATTTATGGAACGAAAATGTTTGGCTGGCTTCAAAAGGCGGTGGCATTGGTAGTTATTGGGGCAATGTGCGATCTATCGGCGAAATAGTTCGAGGCAACGGCAAAACTTCGGGCATTGTGCCGTTTATTAAAGTGATGGATTCTCAAACTTTAGCCATTTCGCAAGGTAGCCTAAGAAGGGGCTCGGCCGCAGTTTATTTGCCTATTCACCACCCCGAAATCAACGAATTTATCGATATCAGAAGGCCAATTGGTGGCGATCAAAACCGCCGATCTCTTAATTTGCATCATGGTGTGGTGATTACTGATGAGTTTATGAAAGCGGTTGAAAAAAACGAAGATTTTCATCTAAAAAGCCCCTACACTCACAAGGTTTTAGAAACCGTAAAAGCCCGAGAATTGTGGGTTAAACTTCTTACTACCAGAATCGAAACTGGCGAACCATATATTTTGTTTATCGATGCAGTAAATAAAGCCATTCCCGCCCATCATAAAAAACTCAATCTCACAGTAAAAACTTCTAATTTATGCTCAGAAATCACTTTGCCGACCGGCATCGATCATCTCGGCAACGACCGCACCGCAGTGTGTTGTTTGTCTTCTTTAAATCTCGAATATTACGATGCCTGGAAAGATAACTCTCAATTTGTTTTTGATGTCGTTTCATTTTTAGATAATGTCTTGCAAGATTTCATCAACACCGCTCCCGACTCTATGGCGAAAGCCAAATATTCTGCTATGCGAGAAAGAAGTATCGGGCTTGGAGTGATGGGCTTTCATTCTTTTTTACAAAGCAAAAATGTGCCAATCGAATCGGCTATGAGCAAGGTGTGGAACAAAAAAATCTTTCAAAAAATTAAACAAGAAGTCGATTTAGCCTCGCAAGAATTAGCCAAACAAAAAGGTGCTTGCCCCGATGCCCTAGAAGCTGGTTTTAACGAGAGATTTTCTAATAAAATCGCCATCGCCCCCACCGCTTCAATTTCTATCATCGCCAACAATTCTTCACCTGGAGTTGAGCCTTTTGTGGCAAATTCTTTTACCCAAAAAACCCTTACAGGCTCTTTTAATGTGCGAAATAAAAATTTAGTTAAACTACTTGAAAGCAAAGGTAAAAATACCGAAGATATTTGGTCATCAATCACCACCAACGAAGGCTCGGTGCAACATCTTAATTTTTTAGACGATCACGAAAAAATGGTCTTTAAAACCGCTCAAGAAATCGATCAGCGATGGATTATCGATCTAGCCGCCGAGAGGCAAGAATATGTTTGCCAAGCACAAAGTATCAATTTATTTTTGCCTGGCAATGTTTCGAAAAAATATCTGCACGAAATGCATTTTCGAGCTTGGCAAAAAGGGCTAAAAAGCCTTTATTATTGTCGCTCAACCTCAATTCAAAGAGCAGACAAAGTTTCGCACAAAGTTGAACAAAACGAAATTAATCTTAACAACCAGCAAGAAAACAAATACGAAGAGTGTTTGGCTTGCCAATAAAATTTTTTTATGAAATTTATCTCAACTCGTTTATCTTCTCCCGCCTTATCTTTTGCCGATGTGATTTTACAAGGGCTAGCACCAGATGGCGGTTTGTATGTGCCAGAATTTTTGCCATTGTTTGACCAAAAAAAGCTCTCCGAAATGGCAAAAATGAACTACCAAGAATTATTTTTTGAGGTAACTTATAATTTTGTTTCAGAAAGCATCAGCGAAGATGTTTATAAAAAAATTATCGCCAAATCTTATGAAAACTTTAATCACCAAGCAATTGCCCCACTAAAACAGCTGGACAGCAACCATTATTTACTCGAATTATTTCATGGGCCAACCTTGGCTTTTAAAGATTTTGCTTTGCAATTTTTAGGAAATTTACTTGACCATTTACTGTCTTTAAAAAAAGAAAAAATAGTGATTGTTGGAGCAACTTCTGGCGACACTGGTTCGGCCGCCATTCACGGTTGCAAAATGTGCGAAACCGCCACAATTTTTATTTTACATCCTCATCAAAAAGTTTCGGCAGTGCAACGAAAACAAATGACCACCGTTATCGCCGACAATGTTTTTAATATCGCTTTGCAAGGCAATTTTGATGATTGTCAAAATTTTGTCAAAAAAATGTTTGTTAATCAACAATTTTTAAATGGCAAAAAAATGGTTGCTGTAAATTCTATTAATTTTGCTCGAATTATGGCTCAAATAGTCTACTATTTTTACAGTGGCTTACGAGTGGCAAACAGTAGCGGGGTTTCTTTTTCGGTGCCAACCGGCAATTTTGGCGATATTTATGCTGGTTATTTAGCAAAAAAAATGGGCTTAAACATCAATAAACTGATTGTCGCCACCAATAACAACAATATTTTGGTGCGGTTTTTACAAAACAACGATTATAGCAAACAACCAATGATTGAAACCATTTCGCCTAGCATGAACATTCAGGTGGCTAGCAATTTTGAAAGATTGATTTTTGATGTGGCAAAAACTCATAAACTCGAAAATTCTATTGGTTTGGCAATGCAAGAATTTGAAAGAACCAATCATCTCAAGTTAAACGAAACAATTCAAAGAACTATCTCTGCCGATTTTATTGGTTTTGAAGTTTCTGATGCAAACACGATTTCTGCCATTCAGCAAGCCTATCAACAAACTTCCGAAGTGCTAGATCCGCACACCGCCATTGGTTTTGAAGCCACTTTGCAGTTTATTAATAGCAAGCACTATAAAAAAGAGCCTGTCATTACTTTGGCAACTGCACATCCTGCCAAATTTCCAGATGCGATTTTGCAAGCTAAAATGCCCGAACCAAAATTGCCTAATTTTTTGCATAATTTGTTTGATCTGCCCGAAAAATATACAGTTCTTGACAACAATTTAGAAGAAGTAAAACAATTTATTGCCAGCAAATAATGCCTCTGCAATGCAATTTACAAATGGTTTATGATTGCTAAAATAGGTTTTTGTCTGCTAATTTTCATTGTTGCCATTGGCGGATGTTTAAGTTTTTTAGCTTTTTTTGGCAAAAAAAACAAAACCAATATGCAAACAATTTATATCTTAAATTTTGCATTATTGCTAGTTGCTTTATGTTGCAAGCTGTGCCTGATTTATAGTTTTGTAATTTCTGACTACTCGGTGCTAAATGTTTATCAAAATTCGCATCATCTAAAACCGCTGATCTTTAAAATTGCAGGAGCTTGGGGCAACCACGAAGGCTCGATGTTGTTGCTAATGTTGGTGCTTTTAATTTACAACACTGTATTTTTGCTAAAAAGCAAGCTCGATTTATCAATAAAAATCAACACGGTCGCCATTCAAACCGCCATCATCACTATGTTTGCTTTTTACACTCTTGCCACTTCTAACCCATTTTTGCCGATTTTTCCTGTTCCAAAAGTAGGCTTAGGCTTAAACCCATTATTGCAAGATATCGGCTTGGCACTGCACCCGCCAATGCTTTATTGTGGCTATTTGGGGTCGATTTTAGTTTTTTCTTTAACTATGTCGGCGGTTATGAGCAACAATTTACATAAAGAATTGCTAAAACAATTGCATTTTTGGCTGTATTTTACTTTTGCCAGCCTGACCGTTGGCATTGCCTTGGGTGCTTGGTGGGCATATCGCGAGCTTGGTTGGGGCGGTTATTGGTTTTGGGATCCTGTCGAAAACATTTCTTTGATGCCTTGGCTTGCCTGCATTATGCTCATACACTGTCTGTTGCTTACCAAAAAACAAGATAAATTTAAATTGTGGTTAGTTTTTTTAGTGATTGTGAATGCTATTTTGTGTTTGCTTGGCATTTTTCTTACCCGATCTGGTGTGCTTACTTCGGTTCATTCTTTTGCAGTTGATTTGGCACGAGGTTTTGCAATGATTTTTTTGGTTTTGCTGGTGGGAGTTTTTGGCTTTTTAATTTTTGCCTATAAATTTAACGAAATAGCGGGTAAAAAAAGCAATAAAAAATCTTATATTCTGCCCTTGCTGATGCAAAATTATTTGTTATTGCTGTTTTTGTTGGTGGTTTTTATTGGCACTCTTTACCCTATTTTAGCCAATGGCCTGTGGCAAGAACTAATTACTATTGGGCCTAGCTATTATCAACATATTTTTGCAGTTGGTTTAATACCATTTTTATTGTTATTAAGTGTGGCAAGCTGGCAACATTTACAACAATTTCAGCAGAAAAAAATTGTTTTTATCATAGTGGCGGTTTTTGTTGCTAGTGCCGTTCTTTATTTTAAAACACAAAAAGATTGGTTGATAGTGAGTTGGTTGTTGGTTTTTTCGCTTATTTTAGCCATATTCACCAACATTTTTACCAAACAAAAAATATCTGCCAAAATGGCTCATCTTGGCTTTTTGCTGTTGCTTGCCGGCATTATGGCAAATGCCTATTTTGATAGCACCACAGAAACACAACTAAAAGTTGGCGAAAGCACAGAAATAGCGGGTTTAAAACTTGAATTTCACAGCACTCAATATATGGCTGGCAAAAACTTTTTAAGCAATCAAGGCATTTTTTACTTAACAAAACAGCAAAAAAATTTAGCCACCTTAAAACCAGAATTAAGATATTACCCTGTGTCAAACCAAACCACAAATGAAACCAGCATTTATCATTATTGGCTTGGCGATTTGGCTGTGGTTTTAGGCACGAAAGACGAAAACCACAGTTATGCTGTAAGAATCTATCATAAACCCCTAATTTACCTGATTTGGCTTGGGGCAACAACCATTAGTTTATCTTTATTGTGTTCTATTTTTAGCCCCTTGTCTATGAACAATTCAAGGGGAATTTAACCCTTACCACTGCTAACGACACTACCCCGGCCGTTTTTCACGGCCACCCCTTCTACAAGAAGGGGAATTTAGAAGTATTTTTAAAAACTAATCATCAAGTTTTAAAGCGGCTAAAAAAGCAGATTGTGGAATTTCTACATTACCAATTTCTCGCATTTTTTTCTTACCCTTTTTTTGCTTGTCTAAAAGCTTTCTTTTTCGTGAAATATCGCCCCCATAACACTTTGCCGTAACATCTTTTCGCATTGCCGAAATGGTTTCTCTTGCCACAATTTTCCCACCAATGGCGGCTTGTAGGGCAATGGCAAACATCTGCCTTGGTATGAGATCTTTTAGCTTGGTGCAAATTGCTCTGCCCCGGCTTTCTGCCCTGCTTTTGTGAGTGATAAAAGATAGTGCATCGACCGATTCGCCATTTACCAAAATATTCAGCTTGGCAAGCTGGCTTTCTTCGTAGCCGTCCATTTGCCAATCAAAACTAGCATAACCTTTTGAGCACGATTTTAGCCGATCATAAAAATCATAAACAATTTCGTTGAGCGGTAGGCGATAAATTAGCATCGCTCTTTCGCCAACATAGGTGAGTTGTTTTTGCACTCCTCGCTTTTGAGTGCATAAATCAAGCACCGCCCCTAAATAGGTGTCGGGAGTCATAATGGTTGCCTTGATCCAAGGTTCTTGCATTTTTTCAATTTTTACTGGGTCGGGCATTTCAACCGAGCTGTGAATTTCTTTGATTTCGTTGTTTCGTAAATAAACTTTATAAACCACCGAAGGGGCGGTGGTTATTAAATCGAGGTCAAATTCTCTTTCTAGCCTTTCTTGAATAATTTCAAGATGCAAAAGCCCCAAAAACCCGCATCGAAAACCATAGCCAAGTGCCGAAGAACTTTCGGGTGCATATTCGAAGCTAGAATCATTTAAATGCAATTTTGCCAAAGCATCGCGAAATTTTTCAAAATCCGAAGCATCAATTGGATAAATTCCACAAAAAACCACAGGTTGATTTTGCTTAAACCCCGGCAAAGCGGTGGCATTTTCGTTGTTGTGATAAACAATAGTGTCACCCACCTTGCAATCTGCCACTTGTTTGATTTGGGCATTGATAAAACCAACCTCGCCTGCATTTAACTGCTCGCAAAAAATTTTTTTAGGAGTAAAAAAACCCACAGAATCAACTTGATACACAGCATTGGCAGCCAACATTTTGATTTTTTGCCCTTTTTTTAACACTCCATCAATCACCCGCACCAAAACAATAACTCCAAGATATTGATCATACCAACTGTCAATCAGCAAGGCTTTAAAATCGCCATCGGCATTGCCTTTAGGGGCGGGCAATTTATGCACCACCGCCTCTAAAGTTTCATGAATTCCCACTCCAGTTTTGGCAGAAACCAAAATCGCCTCCGAAGCATCGATGCCAATTACTTCTTCGATTTGTTTTTTGACACTTTCGCAATCAGAAGCAGGTAAATCGATTTTGTTTAGCACTGGCACAATTTCGTGGTTATTATCTATCGCCTGATAAACATTTGCCAAAGTTTGAGCCTCGACCCCTTGGGTAGAATCTACCACCAAAATTGAGCCTTCGCAAGCGGCCAAACACCTGCTTACCTCGTAGCCAAAATCGACATGTCCGGGAGTATCCATTAGATTTAGCATATAGGTTTCGCCGTTATCGGCTTTGTATTGTAGCCTTACGGTTTGAGCTTTAATGGTGATGCCTCGTTCTTTTTCGATATCCATCGAATCTAGCACCTGCTGGGTCATTTCTCGCTCTTCTAAGGCTCCACACTCTTGAATTAGGCGATCAGACAAGGTCGATTTGCCGTGATCGATATGGGCTACGATAGAAAAATTTCTGATATTTTTAATGTTTGTCATTGGTTATAAATGTTGATATTTTGTCAATTATATTTGCAATATTTTGATTTTGTTTAATATGTGATAAAAAATCTTTTTTGTCTTTTTCATATTTTTTTTGTGTATTTTTTAAGATGTTTTCTATACTTGTGCTTACATTTTTTTTATCTTCATCATTAAAAAAAGTGTTGTAGTGATTTAATTTTAGCTTGGCGATAAGATTGTCGTTTGGTATTTTGGCAGAAGGTAATTCTTTTACACAATTAATTAAAAGATCAAAGCATTGCAAATCTTCTTTTGGACAAATTTCGATAATTAAACTTTCTAAACAACCAGCAGATTTTTCGTTTGGCAAAGTTAACGTTTGAATCGATTTTAATTGATATCTGTCGTTAATATTTATTATAATATTTTCTTGACTATTTTCTGCTATTATTTTGAGTTTTCCTATAATTTTTTTAAGATTTTTTGCTGTTGCAGTGGGATTTACATCATTATCAACAATAATCAGTATTTCAAACTCTAAACCTGGATCTGTTTCGTTTATTACAGACAACACATTACTAATGTTTTTTTCTGTTATGTTAGGTTTTCCTTCAAAATCAAGTGCTAATAAAGATTTTTCTTGATAAACATAAACATTTTTTTTTACTATTGTTTTTTGTTTAATCAACTCTTTTAATTTTGTGTTTTCTGATGGTTTAATGCAATTTGGTTGGCAAAAATTAGATATTAAAAAATCTAAAAATTGCAACTCGCTTATACCTTCAACTACAATAATTTTTATTATTTTTTTGGTGTTTAGCATAAATTATCTCAATTCGCATTTAGATTTAACAAGTTCGCTAAAATAATCATAATCATGATAATAAGAAGATGGTGTTTTATTTAGTTTGACAAACGAAAAAAGGCTTAACTGCTCTTGCCAATGTGTTTTATCTTCTTGCGGTTGATTTTCTATGGCTTTTTGCAAATATTCTAGCATTTCGTAAGAATGAGTGCTGATAAACAGTTGAGTGTTAAATTTTTTGCTGGCAGAAAGCAACATTTGCCAAACTGCTAGCTGATTTTCGTAGTGGATGCCGCTTTCTAGCTCGTCAATTACTAGCACTCCATCTTTGCAACAATAAACCGCCAAAAATAGATAAAAAGCTTTTTTAAAACCATCACCCATATAGCTTAATGGCAAAGCACCTGTTGCGGTTTCGATTTTAATTCGGTTATTTCTACCAAATTCAACCCCCAGTAAATCTGGATAAATTTTTTGCAAAAAAGGCAGAGCATCGTTTTTCCAAGCTTCTCGATCTTCAAATTTAAAATTGTCGAGTTTGCTTAAAAATATGTCTTGAAACTGGCAAGTGGAGTTAATAAAAATGTGTGGAATAGATTTAATTTTGCGATATGATGTTTGTATTTTAAAATTTAATTCAGAAAAATCCTTATTACTCAAGTATCTATTATCAATCACTTGCAATAATATGCTATTTCTTAGTTTAGAGGGACCGTCCTTTAAAGTAAGTTTTAATTTTTTTTGTGCTTTACTTTGTATAATTTCTTGTAAAGCATATAAAGCAAAGCATTCTTTCAATTCGGATTTCGAGGATGAATAATTTTTTTCAATAAAAAATTCTATAACTTCATTAATGGCCGAATAATTATAAACTGTTATTTGAGCTCGACTTGAATTTGTTTTGTTGTCAGCGATAAAGTTAAATAGAAAATCAATCTCTTCTTTTATGCTAGAAATGAAATTGGGATTTTCAATTCGTTGCTGCACCAACCAAAATAAATGTTCTAAATTTGGCTTGCAAACAATAGAAACAGCCTCTAAAAAAGCAGTTTTGCCCGAGTTGTTGTCGCCTACAATAATGTTTAACTGCTTTAAGCTACTTAGCTGAAATTTTTTAAAACAACGAAAATTTTCGATGACAATTTTTTTCATATGAGGTATCGATATTTGTGAATCTATTTGCAAATCATTTAAAATTCTATCTTTTAATATGAGTTTACCTGCTGTTTTTACAGGCTCGATCTCAAATTGTTTAATTATCATGAACTAAAAAATAAAAATTAGGCAAAAAACCAACCGGTAATGATGTAGTTAAACAACAAAATAAAAATAGAAGCCGAAACCACAGCATTGGTGGTGGCAAAGCCCACTCCTTCTGCCCCTCGGTTTGAGTTGTAACCAAAAAAACAGCCCATAATAGCAATAATAAAGCCAAAAAACCCCGCTTTTACCAAGCCCGAAACCACATCGATCGGCTCGAGATATTTAAAAGTGTTAGCCAAATAAGCATTGGGCGAAAAATGTAAGTTATGCACACTCACCAAATAACCACCCATAACCCCAATAATATCGGCAATTAACACCAAAAAAGGCAACATAATGACGGTTGCCAAAACTCTTGGCACAATCAAATAAGAAAACGGATTAGTTGAAAGAGTTTTAAGAGCATCAATTTGCTCGGTTACTTTCATGGTGCCAATTTCGGCGGCTATCGATGCCGAAACCCTGCCCGCCACCATCAGCCCCGCCAGCACTGGCCCTAGTTCACGGGTGATAGAAAGCACCACCACAGTGGCAATAGTGCTTTCGGCATTAAATCTAGAAAAGCCCGAATAACTTTGCAAAGCCAGCACCGCTCCCGAAAAAATAGCAGTAAGCCCCACCACAGGCAACGAAAAATAGCCAATTTGCAAAATTTGCTTGGCAATTAAACCAGGATAAAAAGGCGGTTTAAAGCAATGCCACAAAGCCTTGCCTGCAAAAATTATGATCTCTCCTAGTTTGGCAACATTGCCGATGGTATAAGAGCCGATTTTGTTGATTAAATTAACAATTTTCATAAATTATAATTTTGCCAAAATTTGTTGCAAAGTATGTTCGGCTGTAATTTTGAAGTGTTTAAATAAATCAGAAGCTTTTGCCGAGGCTCCAAAACTATCGATGCCTACAAAAATGCCGTCGATACCAATAAATTGATGCCAACCAAAAGAACTGCCAGCTTCAATTGCCACCCGAAGCACTTGTGGTTGCTTGCTTAATAAAATTTCTTGCTGATACTGCTCGTTTTGCTGTTTAAACAACTCAAAACAGAGCACCGAAACCACTTTGCAGGCTATGTTTTGCTTGGTTAAAGCTTCAAAAACCGCCATAGCAATTTGCACTTCTGAACCAGAAGCAAAAATCAACACCTGTTTTTTAGCAGACTCAACCTTGTTTTCTGCAACCACATAAGCACCTTGCTGGTAGTTTTGATTAGCTTTAGCAATGGCAGGCAAATTTTGTCGAGATAAAATAAAAGCAGAAGGACTTTTGGTGGCTTTTAAAGCAAGTTCATAGCTGGCAATGGTTTCTGCCAAATCGCAAGGGCGAAACACCAATAAATTTGGGATAGATCGCAACATTGCCAACTGCTCAATTGGTTGATGAGTTGGGCCATCTTCGCCCAAACCAATAGAATCGTGGGTTAAAATATAAAAAACCTGCTGTTTCATTAGGGCAGAAAGCCGAATGGCGGGCTTGCAATAGTCGGCAAAAACCAAAAAAGTGCCAGCATAAGGAATAAAATTTGAGTGCAAAGCCAAGCCGTTCATAATGGCCGCCATGGCATGTTCTCTAACCCCGTAGTGCAAATAGTTGCCCGAAAAATCTGTAGGTTTAATCGATTTGCTAACGGCGGTTTTGGTAAGCACCGACTCGGTTAAATCGGCAGAACCCGCCAGCAAATTAGGTAAATTAGCGGTTAAAAATTCGAGCACTTGCCAAGAAGATTTTCGAGTGGCTTGTGGCTCTGTTTGCTTGGTTTGTTGCTGGTAATCGGCAAATTTTTGCCAGAAATCGCTAGGAAATTTTTTGTGAAGTAAAAAATCAATTTCTTGCTTGGTTTGTTCTGGTAATTGCTGATATTGTTCTTGCCATTTTTGATAATCATCAGCATTTTTTTGCCCAATTTTTTGCCATTGCTGTTGCAAATCGGCAGGAATTTCAAAAGGTTCAAACTGCCAATCTAGATTTTTTCGAGCATTCGCTATTTCAACAGCCCCAAGAGGCGAGCCGTGAGCATGTTGTGTGCCAGCTTTTTGGTTGGCACCATAACCGATGGTGGTTTTAAAATCTAAAAAAACTGGCAAAGTGCTTGCCGAAGTTTTGGCAAAAGCCTGCTTGATTTCGGCAAAATCATGACCATTGGCACTGTGAGTTAAAAAGCCCATCGCCTGCATTTTGAGATGAATATTTTCAGAAACCGCCAAGCTGGTTTTGCCATCGATAGAAATAGAGTTATTGTCCCACAGCACCACCAAATTATTGAGCCCTAAATGCCCTGCCAACGAAAGAGCCTCTAAAGCCACACCTTCCATCAAACAACCGTCGCCCACCACAGCATAAATTTTGTGAGAAAAGACATCGCCAAAGCGACTTTGCAATATTTTTTGAGCAATCGCCATACCAACCGCGGTGGCAACACCCTGCCCCAAAGGCCCTGTGGTGGTTTCGATGCCCGCAAGTTCGCCAAACTCGGGGTGACCTGCACATTTGCTATGAAGTTGTCGAAAATTTTGCAAATCCGACAAAGCAACATCAAAATAACCGCACAAATAAAGCAAAGCATAAAGCAACATCGAGCCGTGACCTGCCGAAAGCACAAAGCGATCGCGATTTGGCCATTTTGGTTGGTTTGGATAAAATTTTAAGACATCGGCAAACAAAACGGTGGCAACATCTGCCATACCCATAGGCATACCCGGATGCCCAGAATTGGCTTTTTCAACGGCATCGATAGCTAAAAAACGAAGACAATTAGCAAGTTTTTGATAAGACATGAAATATAAAGTTAAATTTTAATTGCAATATAATTTGTTAGTAGTTAGCATTGTAGTGCTATGGCTTTATGATAGGTTTTTTGCATTAAAAAACTTCACATAACAAGCCAACTTAACATAGCCTAGGTAAAGAATATCAATATTTTTTTTGAAAGTAAAGTTTTAAATGATATGAAAAAAAGCAAAAATACCACCAAAAAAAGCTTTTCTCCGCTATTTCGGCTTTTGCCAAATGTTGTTACTCTTACCGCCCTTTGCTTGGCACTTACTGCTATTCGCTTTTCTTTTGCTAAACAATATTTAATCGCGGTAAGCCTTCTTATTATTGCAGGGGTGCTTGATGGTGTTGATGGCAGATTGGCCCGATTTTTTAATTCAACTTCTGATTTTGGTGCTCAACTCGATTCGCTAGCCGATTTTGTTAATTTTGGCATTGTTCCTAGTTTTATTATTTATTTTTGGCTTAATTCTTATGGCGAAATTTATGGCCTAGATTGGGCGATGGTGCTATTTTTTGCGGTTTGCACCGCTATCAGGCTGGCTCGATTTAATGTCGACAATTCCAAAGAAGCACCAAATCCTATTTTAGAAAAATATTTTTTTAAAGGCATTCCTTCACCTGTGGGAGCGGCTTTATCAACATTGCCTATGGTTTTGTTATTTGAATTTGGCGAAGGTTTTTATTGCAATCAAATTTTAGTAATTTGCTATGTTATGTTAATTGCTGGCCTTATGGCAAGCAAAGTGCCAACCATTTCTATTAAAAAAATTCCCATTAAAAACAAAAATATTCCGCTCACTTTGTTAATTATTGGCTCAATCATTATTGGCCTTATCATCAAGCCTTGGCTTACTTTGGCAATTATTGGCATCACTTATTTTTTTTCTATTTTTATTACCACCTTTTTTTTCATCAACATCAATAAAAACCACCCAAAATTATGATAAAAACCTTTGTTATCAACGGTCCTAATCTCAATTTATTACACTTGCGAAACACCAAAATTTATGGCGAAAATAGCTTAGATAAAATAAAGCAAAAATGTTTAGATTTAGCCAAACAACTCAATATCGATCTCGAATTTTTTCAATCTAACCACGAAGGCGAAATAATCAACCAAATACACAAAGCCATCAATGCCAAGGCGCAGGCAATCATCATTAACCCCGCAGGCTACACTCACACTTCGGTTGCCATTGCCGATGCTTTAGAAATTTTTACTGGCTATAAAGTTGAAGTGCATTTATCAAATATTTATCAAAGAGAAAGTTTTCGCCACCATTCTTTTGTAAGTAAAGTGGTGAATACCAGCATTGCTGGGTGTCAAGAGTTTGGTTATTTACTAGCTCTACATAGCATTGCTTATAATGTAAATTAACTATGTTTGAAGAATATAAACAGCTCAGCGATCAGCAAAAAATAATTAAGCTGTTATTTTTTGTTTTTATCAGCAAATTTATTTTAATTGCTTGCTACGATTTTTATTGGATCTCCGAAGCTCGATATGCTTCAATTGCCATGAGAATGGCACTTACCAACAACTATTTAATGCCGTTTTTTTCGCCAGATGAGCCATTTTTTGGCAAACCACCCTTGGCTTTTTGGGTTTCTGCTATTTCTTTTAAGCTTTTTAATTTTAGCGAATTTGCTGGCAGATTACCTCATCTTTTGGCACTAATTTTTACCTTGCTTTTTGTTTTTCAAGCAACCAAAACCATTTACAATAAAGAAGTGGCAACATTTAGTGTATTAACCATTTCTGCCACTCTTATTTGCTATACTTTACCTAGTGTAATGACTGAAAGTTTTTTATTGCTGGGTATGACGATGATTTCTTGCTCTTTTTGGTTGCAAATAAATAGCGATAAAATTAAAAATTTTTATGGCTATTGTTTCTTTATTGGCTCGGCAATCGCAATGCTTACCAAAGGTTTTGTTGGTATTGCTTTTCCTGGTTTTGCCATTTTTATTTATCTTTTAATTAGCAAAAGATGGCGAGAATTTTTTTACAAATTTCCGATAATTGTTGGCGGAATTGTCTTTATTGGCTTATCTTTGCCATGGTTTATTTTGGCAGAAAAAGGCTACCCAGGTTTTTTAGAATATTTTATTTTAGGAGAAAATTTTCAACGATTTGTTAATCCTGGCTGGCAGGGCGATCGCTATGGACATGCTCATAAAGTTTTTTTTGGAGCAATTTGGGCTTTTTTAATCATCACTACCTTGCCAGTTTGGCCAATTGTGGCAAGGCACCTTGGTTTTACAAAAAATTTCCTTAAAAAAGAACATAACTTTTTGTTAATTTCTTTTTTAGCTCCCATGTTTATTCTCACTTTTATGCGAAATATGATCGGCACCTATGTAATTTATGCACTTGTGCCATTTTGCATTATGATAAGCATTATTATAGCAGAAAAAAAGTTAATTAAATCAGCACTGAAAATCGCTTATTTTACTTTGGCAATTCATCTTATTTTAATTTTCGCTTTTTATATAAAGCCAGATTTTTTAATTAAAAAAATTAATCACGAAATGTTTCTTGCCAAACCAATTTCTATTATTGCTAGAGAACAAAATTATCGTGTCTACCTGTTATTAAACAACACCAAAAAAATTTTTGGTCTTTATTGGTTCACCAAAGATAAAATCAAAACTATACAAGCAGAAGATATTTTATCTATCTCCTCTCAAACCGATCTTGCTTTGAAATTTTTAATCATAGACAGCGGAAATTATGAAAAACTAAATTTAAATCAGCAAAAAGTGTTAAATAAAATCGAATGTATAAAAGAAAAAGATAAGTGTTTATATGAGATTATTCCAATTTAAATTACATCATTTTCTTCATAATTTTTGGCAAAAACTATCAGCAAATCAACAGCAAAAACTGCTTTTTCTTGTTGTTGGCGGTTATAACACTGTTTTTGGCTATTTATTGTTTTGCTTGTTGCAAATTTACTTACAAGATCGCTTGCATTATTTAATAATCTTAACTATTAGCCATTTTCTTTCGGTAATTAATTCTTTTTTAAGTTTTAAAATTTTCGTCTTTAAAACCAAAGATAATTGGCTTCTTGAATACCGCAAAGCGAACTTGGTTTATTTGTTTTATCTATTAAATAATTTTTGGCTTTTGTGGCTTTTAGTTAATATTTTTCATTGCAATAAATTTTTGGCTCAATTATTATGTATTGTGATTTTAACCATTATGATTTACTTTTTACACAAAAATTTTGTATATAAAAAACATTAATGTTGCAACATTAAAATTTCATCAACACAATGAAACATAGCTTATTATTACAAGAAACACCTAACTATTCCACTCAAAAAATGGTCAGCATCGTTATTTCTGCCTACAACGAACAAGGAAATGTTGTTGAATTATATCAAAGATTATTATTGAATCTTAAAAAATGTCCACAAATTAGTTACGAACTTATTTTTATCAACGACGGTAGCTCCGACAATACCTTACCTATTCTTATCGACATTGCCAACAGCGACGAAAAAGTAACCATAGTCAATTTAACCAGAAATTTTGGCCATGAAATTGCTATGACCGCCGGTATGGACTATGCCAAAGGCGATGCAGTTTTGTTTATGGATGCCGATTTACAACATCCGCCCGAAATTGTGCCTCAAATTATTGAAAAATGGCTAGCAGGCCACAGTGTTGTGCTTACCAAAATCAGCAATAATCAAGAAAAAAGCTGGTTTCGTTCTTTTATTGTAAAATGTTTTTACAAAGTCATCAATTTTTTATCCGACACCCACATTCCTGCCTCTACCCCAGATTTTCGCCTAATCAACAAAAAATATGTCGAAGCCTTAAAAGCTATGAGAGAAGATTCTAGAATGTTTCGAGGCATGCTAAATTGGCTGGGCATTAATAACTATGCCGAAATAACTTTTGAAGCCCCAAAAAGATTTAGCGGAGAAACTCACTATAATTTATCAAAATCTTTTTCGTTGGCAATAAATGCTATTTTACAATTTTCTATTAAACCACTAAGAATCTCAATTATTTTCAGCATTATTTGTGCAATTTTTTCGGCTTTATTTGGCTTTTACACCATTTACGAACACTTCACTTCCAACAAAAGCGCTAGCGGTTATGCCACCACCATTTGTTTAATTGTTTTTTTATCAAGTTTGCAGTTTATGATTTTAGCCATCATTGGCGAATATATTGGCAGAATACATATCGAATCAAAAGGCAGGCCACTATATTTTGCCAAAATAATTTCTAGTAAAAAAAATGCAAGTTAGAATCAATGCCGACGATTTTGGCCTAAGCCCGGGGGTTAATTCTGCTGTTTTGCAAATGTTTTTACAACAAAAATTGAATTCTGCCAGTTTAATTTGCGGTTGCCAATATTTTGCCTCAGCAGTCAAAATTGCTCAAGAAAATCCTAATTTAAAAATAGGTTTGCACTTTAATTTAACCACCGGCTTTGCTTCTGCAAAACATCAGCCAAAATCACTATTGGTCGATAAAAACAATCGCTTTAAAAATGGTTTTTTAAAATTACTGTTGCTAAGTATTTTGCAAAAAAAACAACTTCAACAAGAAATTTTGCTAGAATTACAAGCCCAAATTGATCTTTGCCAACAACATCATATCAAGCTAAATCATATCGATGGGCATCGTCATATTCAATGCATTCCAGCCATTTTTAGCTTAGTGCAACAGCAGGTTATAAAGCATAAAATTAGCCACCTTCGCATTGTCAACGAAAGCATTTTTCATACCGCAAAATTATCTTACCCAAAATCTTTCTTACTAGATGGCGGTTTCATTAAATGGCTTATCTTGCGATTTTTAAATTTATTTAACGACACCAAAAAATTTGGGCAAGTTTATTTTTTTAGCATTCTTTATACTGGCAAAATTTCTGCCAAATTGATTAATAAATTCTTAACAACAAGCAAATTTCAAAACATCGAAATTATGATACATCCAGCCAATCCAAGCATCGACCACGATCTTGCTTTAGAAGAAAAAAAGCACCTACTAAATAACAATCGCTATCTTGAAAACCTCAACTAAACATATGACAAAAAAATTTTTCGGCACCGATGGCATTCGAGGAGTCGCCAATACATTTCCTATAACTCCTGATATTGTTTTAAAAATTGGCATGGCGGTTGGCATTAAATTTGCCTGCGATCAGCAAAAATCAAGAGTGGTAATTGGCAAAGACACTCGCTTATCTGGCTATATGATAGAACAAGCGCTCACTTCTGGTTTGGTTGCCACTGGTTTAGATGTTTTTTTGGTAGGGCCAGTGCCCACACCTGCGGTGGCAATGCTTACCAAATCATTAAGAGCCAATGCTGGCATTATGATTTCTGCCTCTCATAACCCTTATCAAGATAATGGCATCAAAATTTTTCATCACAACGGCAACAAATTAAACGACCAAACCGAGCAAGAAATCGAACAACTAATTTTACAAGATCTCAACAATTATCTCGCCCCACCTTGCTCTTTAGGCAAGGTAAAAAGAATAGACGATGCCAAAGGCAGATACATAGAATTTGTTAAAAATTCTTTCCCTCGACAGCAAAGTTTATCTGGCTTAAAAATCATTATCGATTGTGCCAACGGAGCCTCTTATAACATAGCCCCCACCGTGTTAAGAGAATTGGGGGCAACAGTGCTTGAAATCGGCACTCAACCCGATGGTTTTAACATCAATCACAACTGCGGTTCAACCAAACCACAAGCCTTGCAAGAAAAAGTGTTGGCAGAGCAGGCAGATATTGGCATTGCCCTTGATGGCGATGCCGATCGGCTACTCATTGTTGACGATTGTGGCAACATAATTGATGGCGACAAACTTATTGCCATCATTGCCGAAAAACTCCATAACGAAGGCAAGCTAAAACAAGATACTGTTGCTATCACTCAAATGTCAAATTTAGCACTTGAAGATTATTTAAACTATATCGGCATCAACACAGTTCGCACCAACATCGGCGATCGATATGTGTTAGAAGCTATGCAAAAATATGGCTATAATTTTGGCGGCGAACAATCTGGGCATTTAATTTTATCAGACTACTCAACTACTGGCGATGGTCTTTTGGCAAGCTTGCAGGTGCTTTCTGCTCTTATTAGTAGCAAACAAAAATCGCATCAACTTGCTAATATTTTTACACCAAATCCGCAAGTATTAAAAAATATTTCGTTAACTAGCAAACAAAACCCGCTTTTGCAAGAAGATGTGCAGAATTTTATTCATTTAAAACAACAAAAACTCGGCAATAAAGGCAGAATATTAGTGCGAAAATCTGGCACCGAAAACCTCATCAGAATTATGGTTGAAGGCAAAAAACTAACCGAAATACAAGAAATAAGCGAAGAGATTGCTCAAAAACTTAGCAGTTTCCAATACCAAAACAAGAAGAGTTTTTAACTCTTTGTTTCTATCTTTTTTAACATAAAAAAAACAAAATAATATAAAAATGGAATCGACACAACCGCAAGAAACATCAACAGATTGGGAAGATATTTTTCGTCGAGTAGTTGCAAAAAATTTACCTCCTTTCTTGGAAGCACTCGACATTATTCGGTTCATTCAATCAAGTCAAGATAATCAAGAACTTTTTCAATCAGTAGAAACACTCAATCTTAGTAAAAAACATCAAAATATAACATTTCAAGAATTAGTAAATTTATTATCAAAATGTCCAAACTTAGAATCAATTGATCTGTCTAGTTTCAAACAATTAACCCATGAAATAATAGAAGAATTAACAAAAAATTGCCCAAAATTACACTCAATTAAACTTTCTAATTGCCCATTAACCACTGCATTATTGAAACAATTAGCAGAAAATTTTCCAGGTTTAAAATCAATTGACTTAAAGTGGAGCAACATAACAAATCAAGCAATAATTGAACTAGCAAAAAATTGTAAAAACTTAGAATTAGTTGATCTTTCTAATTGTCCCGACATAACTGACCAAGCAATAATTGAACTATCAAAAAATTGCCCAAATTTGCAATCAATTAAACTTTCTAATTGTAGCAACCTAACTGACCAAGCAATAATTGAACTAGCAAAAAATTGCAAAAACTTAAAATTAGTTGATCTTTCTACTTGTCCCGCCATCACTAACCAAACAATAATGGCACTGGCAGAAAATTGTAAAAATTTGAAATCAATTAAACTTTCTAATTGTATCACAATAACTGACCAAGCAATAATGGCACTGGCAGAAAATTGTCAAAACTTAGAATTAGTTGATTTTTCTAGATGTAGAAACTTATCTTTTGATGCATTAGGACAACTAATATTAGAATGTCCAAACTTAAAACGAATTGTTATGCCAGATTCTTTGGTTTTAAACGAAGAATATATTAAAGGAGCAAGAGAAGATATAGAAAAACAAAAAAAACAAACCCCCAACCCAACACCAGCAGAGCCAACAACAGAATTATCAGCATGGATATCTCTATAAAAAACCCTGTTATTAATCAAACGACTAATAACAGGGCATGCTTTATAGAGAAGTTATCACTTAGATAAACTGTCTCATCTTTTACAATAAAGAGTTAACCACTGATATTGTAACAAGAGCGATAAATGGAATAAAGACCATATATACAATATTTATAGTTATTAGACGAGAAGCTTACCAAAATAATTGATTAAATAAATAACCAACCAAGTGAAAACCTCAAATTGCTTCATTTATATAGAAAAACTACATAAATGATTTTTGCAAAATATATTAGTTACCTATTATTTTTGCTATCCTGCCTCTCACCTCAACGAGTTCATCGTGAGACAAGGGAACAAGACCTTTTTGCAACAAATAACCATCTTGACCGATGGTGTGTTGACTAATAATTTCTTTGATAAAATCGACAATACTTGGCATAGAATGCATTTGATTGATTTTAGCATAAATAAACAAAGGTCTAGAGATTTCGTAAGTCTTGTTGGCAATGCTCTCAAAAGTTGGTTTTACTTGATTAATATTTACAGATTGCAGTAAATGCTTGTTTTCTTCTAAAAAACTAAAACCAAAAATACCAAAAGCATTTTGATTGTTTAATAATTTTTGCACAATCAAATTATCGTTTTCACCTGCTTCAATAAAAACACCATCTGCCCTTATTTGGCTACATTTTTTTTGACGAATTTTACGATCTTGATAGTTTTGAATAAATAATTTATGCTTTAAACAAACATCTTCTAAAACCAATTCAACAAAAGAATCACGAGTGCCCGAAGTAGATGGCGGGCCATAGATAACAATTGGCAAGTTTGGTAAATTTTTATTAATTTGTTGCCAATTTTTATAGGGATTAGCAATAATTTTTAAGCCATCAGCACTTGCAACATTACTAGCCAAAGCTAAAAATAAATCGTGCTTAGACAGCGAAAAAACAGGCGATTTTACAGTATTGGCAACCACAATGCCATCGTAGCCAAGCTTAATTTCAACAAAATTGATGTGATTTTTTTGACATCTTTCTATTTCACTAGCCGAAATAACCCTAGAAGAATTGGTAAAATCAGGAAAATTATAACCAACTCCTTCGCAAAAAATTTTAAAACCACCGCCAGTGCCAACCGCTTCAACCACAGGTGTTTTAAAACCAGTTTCTCTGCCAAAAGTTTCAGCCACAGTGGCGATAAAAGGATAAACAGTAGAAGAACCCGTGATTTGCAAACGATCTCTTGCGATCGAATTGCTAAAATAGTTTTTTGCCTCAAAATTTTCGTTAGCATTTGCAAAATTTGCATCTATCGAAAAATTAAAGGCAAACAAAACAGAAATGACATATAGCAAAAGTTTCATAAACATGTAAAAATTAACTTATAACACAAAAACACGTCTACAAAAACAACAATTGCCAAGATTGTAATTTGTTAAAATAAAAAGTCAACTAGTTATTGATTTTATGAAATAGAAAATTTAAAATTAGTTATAATAGCCAATTTTTTAACAAAGTATTTCGAAAATTATGCCTTCTGTCTCTATATTTTTCTATATTGTTGCTTCTAGCTTGTTTATTTTATCTCTCTACGGTTTGTCTTCGCAAAAAACCGCAAGAATCGGCAACATTTTTGGCATTTCCGCCATGATTATCGCCATTGTAAATAGTTTATTTTTACCAAATATTCAGCACAATAAAATATTAATTCTCATAGCAATAGCAATAGGCGGCGGCATTGGCTACATAATCACAAAAAAAGTCAAAATGACCGCGATGCCTCAATTAGTGGCGGGCTTTCACTCGTTAGTTGGTTTGGCGGCGGTTTTAATCGCAATTTCTGCCCTCTATTTGCCCGTTGAATTTGGCATTAATCTTTTAGGAACAGAAAGCACCACCCTAAAAATCGGCAGTAAAATAGAAATGTTGCTCGGTGTAATCATTGGCGGCATAACATTTAGTGGCTCAATTGTTGCTTTCTTAAAACTCAACGGCAATCTCACCAAAAGTATCGTTATTTTTCAGAATCAAAAATACAAAACCGCTCTTTATTGTTTTTATTTATTGTGCATTTTAGCCATTTTCACCTTTTTGCTGTTTGGTTATGCCAAAATCTCTTTTCTTTTTATTGCTTTTGCCTCTATTTTTATTGGTATTGGTCTAATCGCACCAATTGGCGGTGCCGATATGCCTGTGGTGGTTTCAATGCTAAATTCCTATTCTGGTTTTGCCACCAGTGGCATTGGTTTTACTCTTAATAACCCTGTATTAGTAATTACCGGGGCTTTAGTTGGGGCAAGCGGTGCTATTTTAAGCTACATTATGTGTAAGGCTATGAATCGCTCCATTTTTAATGTGATTTTTGCAGGATTTTCGCCACAAAATATTAGCAACACCTCTCAAAATCAAGAAAATAAACTCATCAATTATGCCAGCCCAGAAGATGTTGCCTTCATTATGAAAAACAGCTCTTCTCTTATTATTGTTCCTGGCTATGGCATGGCAGTTGCCACCGCCCAACATGCAGTTGCCGAAATCACTCATTTGCTTATCGAAGCAGGTGTGAGTGTGAAATTTGCCATCCATCCCGTTGCAGGCAGAATGCCCGGGCATATGAATGTTTTGTTAGCAGAAGCCAATATCGATTACGAAAAAGTTTTTGAGCTCGAAGAAATTAATTCCGAATTTAAAACTACCGATGTTGTTTTGGTAATTGGTGCCAACGATGTCACCAACCCGGCCGCCAAATATGATAAACAAAGCCCAATTTATGGTATGCCAATTTTAGAAGTAAGCCAAGCAAAAACGGTGTTTTTTATAAAAAGATCGCTATCTTCTGGCTATGCTGTGGTTGATAACGAATTATTTTTTCAAGCAAATACTTTTATGGTTTTAGGCGATGCCAAAAAAATTGCCGAAGAAATTGCAAAAAATCTTAAAATATAAATATGACCACCAATCAAATGTGGGGGGGTAGATTCAGCCAAACTCCCGACAGTTTAATGCAAGAAATTAATCAATCAATTAGCTTTGATAAACTGCTCTATAATCAAGATATTGCTGGCTCCATCGCTCATTGTCAAATGCTGGCAAAAACCAAAATCATCAGCCAAGAAGAGGCCGAAAAAATTATTGCCGGGCTTTTGCAAATCAAGCAAGAAATCACAGAAAATAAATTCGAATTTAAAATCGCCCTCGAAGATATTCACATGAACATCGAAAGTAGATTAACCAAAATTATTGGCGATGTGGCAGGCAAGCTCCACACCGCCAGATCTCGCAACGATCAGGTCGCCCTTGATTTTCGGCTATTTGTTCGCGATAATCTTGACGAAATCAAACAACTGTTAATAATTTTACAAGAAAATCTACTCAACCAAGCCAACAAAAACCTCGCAGTAATAATGCCAGGCTTTACTCACCTGCAACTCGCCCAGCCTGTGCTTTTTTCGCATCATCTTTTGGCTTATTTTGAAATGTTTAAACGCGATATTTCTAGGCTTAGCGATCTTAAAAACAGGCTAAATCAATGCCCTCTTGGCTCTTGCGCTTTGGCGGGCACCTCTTTTCCTATCGATCGTCATTTCGTGGCAAGCCAACTTGGCTTTGATTCGCCAACCAACAACTCAATGGATAGTGTTTCTGACCGCGATTTTGCTTGTGAATTTTTATTTTGTTTAAGCCTAATCGCCAATCACCTTTCTCGATTTGCCGAAGAAATTGTTATCTGGATGAGTAAAGGCTTTAAATTTATTAGCTTATCCGATAAATTCACTTCTGGTAGCTCGATTATGCCTCAAAAGAAAAACCCCGACTCAGCCGAGTTAATTCGAGGCAAAAATGGGCGAATCACTTCTGCTTTATTTTCTTTACTTACCACTCTAAAAGCACTGCCCCTCACCTATTCTAAAGATATGCAAGAAGATAAAGAGCCAGTTTTTGATGCTTGCTATCAAACCAAACTCATCATCAAAACAATGTCGGCAATGCTTGTTGATATGTCGGTTAACGAACAAAATATGCTCAATATGGCTTCGGCAGACTATTCTTGTGCCACCGATTTGGCCGATTGGTTAGTCAAAAATCTGCAACTTCCTTTTCGCAAAAGCCACCACATTACAGGTGCCATAGTAAAAATGGCAGAACAACAAAATTTACCTCTGCATTTATTGAGTCTGCAACAAATGCAAACAATTTGCCCGCAAATCAACGAAAATATTTTTACTTGCTTGCAAGTGCATCATTCGGTAAATTCTAAAAACAGCTACGGCGGAACAGCCACAAGCAGTGTGAAACAGCAAATACAATTAGCAGAACAATATTTACAAAATCTTCAATGTTAGCAAAAATTTTTCTCATTTTATTATTGTTAGCGAGCTGTGGCAGAAAATCGCCACTCGAGCCTCCGCCACACTATAAAAGACCAAACTTTGAAGGAATTTTCGAATAACAATTATGCTTTCTTTTGTAGAATTATTTAATAAAATCAAGGCTTACAACCCAAACAGCGATCGCAACATCATTCAAAAAGCCTATATTTTAGCCAAAAATTCTCACGGCAATCAAAAAAGACACTCTGGCGACCCATATTTTGCTCATCCTGTTGCTGTTGCCGAAATTATTATCTCTTTAAAACTCGACGATCAATCAATTGCTGCCGCTCTTTTGCACGATGTAGTAGAAGATACCGAAGTTAGCTTAGCTGAAATCAAAGAAAATTTCGACGACGAAATCGCCAGTTTAGTTGACGGCATCACCAAATTAGGTAAAATCGAAATTCTACCTGCCAACGAACGATTGGCAGAAAACTTTCGCAAACTCACCATGGCAATGTCGCAAGACATTCGGGTTTTGCTTATCAAACTTGCCGATCGCTTGCACAATATGCGAACCTTGCATTTTGTGCCTTCTGCCGAAAAAAGAATCAAAAAAGCCAAAGAAAGCCTCGAAATATATGCTCCACTTGCTGGCCGAATCGGGCTTAACAACATCAAAGACGAATTGCAAGAGTTGGCTTTTTCTATTATTCACACTCAAGAATATCAACAAATTGTCGAAAAATTACAAGATATTAGGCAAAAAAACCAAGATTTAATCGACAAAATACTCTCTGAATTACAACATCTTTTTGTTGAAGAAAACTTTGTTTGCCATATTTCTGGTCGAGAAAAAAAACCCTACTCTATTTGGCAAAAAATGCAACAAAAAAACATTGGTTTTTATAGTTTGCACGATATTATGGCTTTTCGCATTTTAGTAGAAAATGTCGCCGACTGCTACCGAACTTTAGGAATTGTCAATTCAAATTTTAATATGATTCCGGGCACTTTTAAAGATTACATCAGCACACCCAAAGAAAATGGCTACCAATCGCTACATTTGGTTATTTTAGGGCCTTTTAATAAAAAAATTGAAATACAAATTCGTAGCCAAAAAATGCACGAAATAGCCGAAATTGGCTTGGCGGCTCATTGGCACTACAAACAACACAGTAAAAGCAAATTTTCGGCCACTAATTTACAACAAGAAAGCAATCAATATCGCTGGATTCGTGAATTAATACACCTATTTGAAACTTCTGAAACCGCCAGCGAAGTGCTAAAACACAACAAATTAGCCATGCACAAAGACGAAGTTTTTTGCTTCACTCCCAATGGCGATATTTTTAACTTACCTTTTGGCTCAACCATTATTGATTTTGCCTATGCAGTGCATTCAGAGGTTGGCAATGCTTGCATTTCTGGCAAAATAAATGGCAACATCGCCCCACTTCGGCAAAAGCTAGAAAACGGCGATCAGGTTGAAATTATCACTTCTAAAAATGCCAAGCCATCGCCAAATTGGCTACAATTCGCCTTCACCTCGAAAGCCAGATCGGCAATTAGGCACTTTATTAAAAACGAAAAATTTAGCGAATATGTAACTTTAGGCAAGGCAATTTTGCATAAATTTTTTCTTAGCAAAGAGCAAGAATTACAAGAAAAAGATCTAGAAAAAGCTCTGCATTATTTTAGCAAAAAAACCATTGCCGATCTTTATTTTAAGGTTGCCGAAGGTGGCATCACTCGACAAGAAGTTTTTAAAGTATTACATCCTCACCATCAAGAAATTATTAAAAAACCCGAAAAAATCACCAAAAAAACCCCACAACACCAGTTGCCAATTGAAGGCTTAGTTGACGGCATGGCGATTAAATATGCCGGCTGTTGCAACCCAATTTTTGGCGACCCCATTATCGGCATCATCAACACCGGAGTTGGAGTTACAATACATCGACAATCTTGCCTGCATTTAAAAAATTTAGTGCTTACTCAACAAAGAATTTTAGATATTCACTGGAAAAATCAACAAAACCAGCAACAATCTTACACCGCCCAAATTTTTTTAGTGATCGATGCCAAAAATGGCGGGCTTGCCGAAATTACCAGCATCGTTGCCAAAAAGAAAATCAACATCATCAGCCTAAAAACCCTCAACCGCCAGCACGAAACCCTAGAAATTTTATTAAACATCGCAGTAATTAGCTTGCAACAACTACACGAAATAATTTCTGCCCTAAAAATGTCAAGCAAAGTTATTTCTGTAAATCGCTAGTGGTATAAGATCGAGTGCCGTGGCAAAATTCCCTGCACTAACCAAGGGGTTGGTCGCGAGTTGGCGCTGGGTAGTGTCGGCAAGCAGAACTCGGATATTCCCCTTCTGTAGAAGGGGAATTCAGATCGAATTGCTATTATAGCACTTTGCTTTGCAAAAACATTATTTCATTTTTGGTTTTTAAACAAGAATTTTGCAATAATTCAATGGTTTTTACCGCATGCAAAACCGTGGCATGATTTTTTTTAGCAAAATCGTGGCTAATTTTCTGCAAACTTAAATTAGTATATTGTTTGCAAAGATACATCGCAATTTGTCTTGGCTTAGCAAACTGCTTTAATTTGCTGGTTGAAACTAAATCTTGCTGTTTGATTTGATAATAATCGGCAACTAATTGCTGTATTTTTTGGCAAGATATCTCGGCTGTAGTGTTACAAATAATATAGCTGGCAAGCAAATTTTGTATGTTAAGCATCGATAAATCGTTGTTGCCAAAAAGCTTTTCGCTGACAATTTTTTTTAAAGCCCCTTCTAAATCTCGCACCGATTGTTTAATGTTGTGAGCGATAAAATTAACAACTTCTGCACTTAAATCTAAACTGAATTGTTGTAGTTTGTGTTTAATAATTTCAAGACGATCCGAAAAATCGGGCTGTTGCAATTGCACAATCATGCCTCCTGAGATTCTTGATTTTAATTTTTCATCAATATTATCAAGGTTAGTAGGGCAACGATCGCAAACTAAAATCACCTGCTTGTTTTCTGCAACCAAAGTGTTAAAGCAGTTCATAAACTCTTGTTGGGTGCCGTCTTTACCAGAAATAAATTGCACATCATCAACTATCAAAACATCAATTGAGCGCATTTTTTCTTTAAAAGCCATAGTATCGTTATTTCTTACCGATTGCACAAAGTGAAACATAAACCTTTCTGCCGAAAGATAGACCACTTTTTGCTGATTGTTGCTGTTTTTTAGTTGCCAAGCAATAGCTTGAGCTAGGTGGGTTTTGCCAAGACCAACACCACCATGAATAAAAAGAGGTATTTTATCTTCTAAAAAATCGGGAGCATCTTGTATTTTAGCGACAATTCTTGCCATAGAGAGGGCTATTTTATTATATTTGGTGGCAATAAAATTGCTAAAAGTAAATTTGTTATTTAATTCGGTGCCATAGGCAAAAATATTGTTATGAACAGAAAGATTGATAACCTTGTTAGTTTCAAAAACAACATTTTTACTTTCTTCTTTTGCCAAATAAACGGCGGTAATTTTTTTTAGTTGCGGATAAAATTGCTGTAAAGATTTAGTAAAGCTATTTTTAACAAAAAACTCTCGATTAAGCCAATCTCTGATAAATTTTGATTTTGCTTCAACAATTATTTCGTGCTGATTGTGCGAAACCAAATCAAGATCACAAAACCATTTTTCAAATAAATCAACAGAAACAACACTTTGGCAATGTTGTAAAAATACATCGAGATCTTGTTGGTTATGAGAATGTGCTTTTGCTTGAACCGTTAACATTTCTAAGTCTGTCTCCATGGTAAATTATTTACCTTCCAGCCATTAAGCTTGCCTCTTTGGTGTTGATTGTTTAAATCACCTTCAAAACCATTGACAATATTAAAACATTGTTGCCAACCCAAATTTGCTAAATGAGTTGCCGACAAGCCAGATCTTCCACCAGAGCGACAAATAAAATAAAGTTGCAAATGTTGCATCGCCTCTGCTTGAGTGGCAAATAGAGAGCCAGATTTTTTCACAATAATTTCTGTTAAAATATTGCTAAATTGCGAAGGTTGAGTAAGATTTGCCACATTTTTCCAGGTAAGCAAAATTTGTTTATTGCAAAAAGAATTGTCGCAAACATTGCCAACCCAGTCAAATTCTTCTTGGGTTCGCACATCTATTAAAAAGGCATTCTTATTGCTTATAAGCACATCAAAAGCTTGTTTTGATTCGATATTGGTAATCATATTTTCAAAGTTCATTTAAATTCAAACACTAAATTTTCATCAATTTTTCTTTGCTAGTAAAGAGAAAAATTTTTCACCTTGTTAAATATTTATCTTGACAACTTTTATAATGTTAAAATCAATTGCTTGTATGATAAAAAACCATAACAAACTCAGTATTATCAAGGAGTTGTCTTTTTTTATCATCGTTCTTAGCAATAAAAATAAGGTTTAAAAATAAAGCAAGTGTTTTTTTAATTTTCTTTTTTTAAAAAAGATCTTGACTGTTAAAGAAAAATTCCATAAATTTACTAATAAATTCCATTTTTTTCCAAAATATTATTTTTCTTAATTATTATTTTTTGTGGCTTTATTCATTTCCAACTTTACCAATAAAATAGATAGCAAAGGCCGAATATCTCTGCCTGCCTATTTTCGCTCTGCCCTAAGCGAAAATGTTTCGGTAATAGTAGTTTATGAATCTTTTGTTAACAACTGCATCGAGGGCTGTGATTTAACCAGAATACAACAAATTTCAACAGCCATTGACAAATTAGATCCCTTTTGTGAAGAACGAGATGTTTTTGCCACTTCTATTTTAGGCGGTTCAATACAGCTTTCTATTGATGGCGATGGCAGAATAATTTTGCCAGAACAATTGCTAGAAAAAGCCGAAATTAAATTCGGCAATTCGGCAGTTTTTGTTGGCAAAGGGGCAACTTTTGAAATTTGGCAACCCGAAAAATTCGCTCTTCATATGGAAAAAGCTAAAAACGAAGCAAAAATTAAAAGAAATTTATTAAAATTAACCTAAATTATGCTTGATAATACCAAGTTTCATCAGCCAGTTTTGCTTTGTGAAGTGCTTGATGTTTTACAACCACAAGATCATAAAATTTACCTCGATTGCACTTTTGGTGCCGGTGGCTACTCTTCTGCCCTATTAAATTCGGCAAAATGCCAAGTAATCGCCCTTGATCGCGATGCTTCGGTAAATGTTTTTGCTAATAATTTAAAACAACAATTTGGCAACAATTTTCATTTTATCAATAGCGCTTTTTCGCAAGCAGAAAATGCCTTAGCCCAATTAAATATTTCGCAAGTCGATGGCATGGTTTTAGATATTGGTGTTTCTTCTATGCAACTTAGTTGTCATGAAAGGGGTTTTTCGTTTGACTCTTCTGAGAAACTCGATATGAGAATGGATCAAAGCCAATCTTTTTCTGCCTACGATGTTGTTAATGGTTATTCTCAAAAACAACTAGCCGAAATAATTGCCAATTTTGGCGACGAACCAAAAGCCTATGCTATTGCCAAAAAAATTGTCACACACAGAACAAGCAAACCAATTGAAAGCTGTGTTGAATTGGCAAATTTAGTAAGATCTTTTTATGCCAAAAATTATAAAACCGATCCCGCTACCAAAACTTTTCAAGCCATAAGAATTGAAGTTAACAAAGAGCTAGAAGAGCTAAGTTTAGCATTAAACAGTGCACTACAAATTTTAAAGCAAAATGCTAAATTGGTGGTGGTTTCGTTTCATTCGCTAGAAGACAAAATTATTAAAGATTTTTTTAATCAACATAGTGGCAAAAAAATCGCCACCTCACGATATCAGCCAATAGAAAAAGAAACTAATATTTGCGAATTTTTGGTGCCCAAAAAAATGCCGATCGTTCCATCAACAACAGAAATTCTCAATAACCCAAAATCAAGATCTGCCAAAATGCGCTGGGGGGCCAAAACATGAGTACTCTCAAACCAATATATCGCCTACATTTATTTCATTTTGGCTTGGTTTTTACTTTGCTGTTTAGTGTTTGTTTGGCATTTTATATGCAATTTAAATTCGACGGCTTACAAGAACAAATTTTATCTAGCAAAAATCAAATAGTCGAATATCAAGATCAAATCAGATTATTAGAAGTTGAATGGGTTTATTTAACCAGGCCCGAAAGATTAAGACAACTCACCGAAAAATTTTTACAAGATAATCAATATATGTTGGCAAGCCAAGTGCAAGAAGATTTGCAACCACAAATCATCAGCACCGAATTTGTAACAGAGCAAAAGCAAAATGCTCCGCAAAGTTTATAACAAAACCGCGATATTTTTAATAAATAATATATGACAAAAAAAAGTGCTGTTGTTTTGCTAAGTGGCGGTCTAGATTCTGCCACGGTTTGTTTGTTGGCATTGCAACAAAATTTTACTGTTTATGCATTAAGTTTTTCTTATCAGCAAAGACATATTCAAGAGCTAGAATCGGCAAAAAAAATCGCTCAAAAATATCAAGTTTTTGAACATAAAATCGCCCAAACCGATCTCAGCATTTTTAGCGGTTCCGCCCTTACCAGCGATCTTGCAGTGCCAAAAAATAGCCACAACACAAAACAAGTTCCCATAACTTATGTGCCGGCTCGCAATACCATTTTTTTATCTTACGCTCTTGCCTATGCCGAAAGCATCGATTGTCAACATATTTTTTTTGGAGCGAATGCCCTTGATTATAGCGGTTATCCCGATTGTCGCCCAGAATTTATTGAGGCATTTTCGCATATGGCAAATTTGGCTACAGTCAACAATGCGGTGTATGGTAAAAAATTGCAAATCCAAGCCCCTTTATTAAATTTAAACAAGGCAGAAATCGTTTTGCTTGCCAATAAATTGGGTTTAGATTTTAGCCTCACTCACTCTTGTTACGACCCTGTGGTTGTTGAAAATAAAATTTATGCTTGCGGAGCTTGTGATTCTTGTTTTTTACGCCAAAAAGGTTTTGCAGAAAGCAACATCAAAGATGGCATCGCTTATTATCAAGCTAAATAAGAAATAGCAATACCATTTCGATCTAAATTCCCCTTCCCTTGGAGAGAGTGTTAAATGTGTGGACTTTTTATTTATATCAATTAAAATTTCCCCAAATATTAATCAATATAATAGAAGGTTAAAATGTCTGTAAAATGTAAATCTTGTAATTCTACT
>Ga0214921_10002128_pt1 | contig 32636 bp, 34 predicted proteins | sample LL1505_MetaG_FD_177992 | JGI IMG/M metagenome (GOLD analysis project Ga0214921, IMG submission 177992) | Freshwater microbial communities from Lake Lanier, Atlanta, Georgia, United States - LL-1505 | ecosystem: Environmental > Aquatic > Freshwater > Lake | place: USA: Georgia | collected... | reverse complement strand
GGGGCACGCCGCTGCTGGCCCTGCTATTTGGGCTTTTCCTCATCCGCCGCCGCCGCGCCGTGGTGGTGCCCGCAGCCCCGCTCACCGCCGAGGAACGCGCCCGGCTGGACCAGTTAAGCGGACAATCATGACCTGGATTCTCATTGCCGCCCTGGCGCTTGTGCTGCTGGCGCCGCTCGCCATGGCGCTCTACGCGCCACCCGAAACCCGGGACCGGGCGGAGGCGGACCGCGCGCTGTTCCACGCCCAATTGGCCGAACTCGCCCGCGAGCGCGAGGCCGGCCGCCTGAGCGAGCCCGCCTATCACGATGCCATGCTGGAGGTGCAGCGCCGCCTCCTGGCCGCTCCGCCGCCGCCGGCCATGGCGGCCCGCCCCGGTGCCCGCATGCCCGTGCTGGCCACGCTGCTGGCCGTGCCGGCCCTGGCGCTGGGTTTATACCTGCTGCATGGCAGCCCCGGCCTGCCCTCGGCCGGCTTTGCCGCGCGGCAGGAGTTGGGCACGCGCGACGAAATTCTGCTGGCCCAGCTGCGCGCGCGCGTGGCCGAAATGCCGGCTGGCGATGTCCGCCGCCAGGGCCTGATCCTGCTGGGCAATGCCGAGCGCAATCGCAACCAGATCGGCCCCGCCGCCACCGCCTGGCGCGAGGCGCTCGATGCCGGCTTTGAGCCCGGCCTGGCCGGTGATCTGGCGGAGCTGGAGCTGGAACGCGGCCAATCCGCCACCGCCCTCACCCTGCTGGCCCGCGCCCTCACCGAGGCGCCGGGCGACCCCAGGCTGCGCTTCCTGACCGGCGCGGCCGAGGCTGCGGCCGGCCGGCGCGAGATCGCCCGCGCCACCTGGCGCGCCCTGCTGGCCGATGCCCCAGGCGATGCGCCCTGGCGTGCCACCGTGGAAGAACGCCTGCGCGCTTTGCAATAAGCCATGCGCTTGCCAGGACCGCGCCTTCGCGCCATGTCTTCGCCACTGCTTCAAAACTGGTTGCCACAGGAGCCCCGTTCTTGACCTACGTCGTCACCGAAAGCTGCATCAAGTGCAAGTACATGGATTGCGTGGAGGTCTGCCCGGTGGACTGCTTCTACGTCGGCGAAAACATGCTGGTCATCCACCCGGATGAATGCATCGATTGCGGGGTATGCGAACCGGAATGCCCGGCCGAGGCCATTCTGCCCGATAGCGACGACAAGGCGACGCAATGGGTCGAACTCAACCGCACCTACGCCGCGCAATGGCCGAATATCAGCCGCAAGGGCGAGGCCCCGGCCGATGCCGATGCCTGGAAGGACGTGCCGGATAAGATGAAACTCTTCGACCCCGCACCCGGCAAGCCGTAAGCGGGCCAAGGCCGCCACAAGCAAAAGGCGCCGCGGGCTTTCGCCCCGGCGCCTTTTTCATGGGCTAGTCGCCGGGCGCGATGCCCGACGGCTCAGGCCGCCGCAGCGGCCTTCTTCGCCTGGGCGCGCAGGATGCGGCGCTTCAGCGACTGCGCCTCTTCCGGCAGGCGGCGGTTCGGCGTGCCGATCAGGAACGCGTCGAGGCCACCATTATGCTCGATGGTGCGGATGCCATTGGTCGAGAGCCGAATCTGGATCGAAGCGCCCAGCACATCGGAGAAGAAGGACTGCTCCTGCAGGTTGGGCAGGTAGCGGCGGCGCGTCTTGTTGTTCGCGTGGCTGACATTGTTGCCAGACAGCACACCCTTGCCCGTGATCATGCAGCGGCGAGCCATATCAGAAATCCCAAACACTATTGCCCATGGCGCATCCGCCGCGGGCGAGTTTCAAAACGAAGGCGGCGTATGGCGCAGCCCCAGCCCAGGGTCAAGGGGTGGGGCGGCGGGGTTAGCCCTGCTTCGGCAGGCTCGGCAGGTCGCGCAGCTCGCCGCTTTCCACCGAATGCAGCGCCTGGCGCAGCACATTGGCCACCGCACGGTCATCCATGCTGCGGGCCAGCAGCCCCAGGCAGCCGCCCAGCATGGCCGAGGCAGCGGAGATCGGGCTGATCTTCTGGTCCATCATATATTCGATGGCCTTGTCGACGATGGAGCCGGCATGGCTGAGGTCTTCGGGCGCGTCGCCCTCAAGGGTGGCTTGCATGAATCGTGTTATCCCAGGCTTGCCGTGAGAGATGGGTTGCTGGCGTCGTCACGAAAAGCGCCAGAAGATTACGTCTCGTTCAGGTCGGTTTTTCTGCCAGCGCCCTCGCACTCTGGCTGCGGTCCAGCCCGGCGGCGGCCTCGGCCGCGGCGGCCACCTCGGCGGCGGCCATCGCCTCGCTCTGCCGCTGCCAGAGCTGGGCGTAGAGCCCGCCCTGAGCGATGAGCGCGCCATGGGTGCCGCGCTCGGTCACCATGCCCTCCTGCAACACCAGAATCTCATCCGCCTCGACCACGGTGGAAAGCCGATGGGCGATGACCAGCGTGGTGCGATTGGCGGCGACGAGGCGCAGCGCCTGCTGGATTTCCTGTTCGGTGCGGGTGTCCAGCGCGCTGGTCGCCTCGTCCAGGATCAGGATGCGCGGATTCTTCAGGATGGTGCGGGCAATGGCCACGCGCTGCTTCTCGCCGCCCGAGAGCTTCAGGCCGCGCTCGCCCACCATGGTGTTGTAGCCATCGGGCATGCGCAGCACGAAATCATGAACCTGGGCGAGCTTCGCGGCCTCCACGATCTCCTCCTCGGTGGCATCAGGCCGGCCATAGGCGATGTTGTAGCGGATGGTGTCGTTGAACAGCACCGTGTCCTGCGGCACCACGCCCACGGCCTGGCGCAGGCTGTCCTGGGTCACCTGGGTGATGTCATGGCCATCGACGCTGATCTTGCCGCCGGTCACGTCATAAAAACGGAATAGCAGGCGGGAGATGGTGGATTTGCCCGCCCCGGTTGGCCCGACAATGGCCAGCATCTTGCCCGCCGGCACCTCGAAGGAGATGCCCTTGAGAATCTGCCGGTCCGGCCGATAGGCAAAGCGCACATCATCAAAGCGCAGCGCGCCGGGGCCGGGCGGCAGGGCGGGGGCGCCGGGGGCATCGGCAATCTCCCGATCCTCGCGCAGCAGGCGGAACATGGCCTCCATATCGGTCAGGCCCTGCTTCATTTCGCGATAGACAAAGCCCAGGAAATTCAACGGGATGAAGAGCTGGATCATATAGGTATTCACCAGCACGAAATCGCCCACCGACATCCGGCCCGACACCACGCCCTCTGCCGCCAGCACCATGATCACGGTCAAACCACAGGCGATCAGCACCTGCTGGCCGGCATTGAGGCCATTGAGCGACACTTCGGACTGCGTCCAGGCGGTTTCGTAGCGCGCCAGGGAATGGTCGTAGCGCTTCGCCTCATGCTTTTCGTTGTTGAAGTATTTCACCGTCTCGAAATTCAGCAGGCTGTCGATCGCCTTGGTATTGGCCTGCTGGTCGGTCTCATTCATCCGGCGGCGGAATTGCAGCCGCCAATTGGTGAACATCAGGGTGAAGGTGACATAGATGGCGATGGTGACCAGCGTCACCGCCGCAAAGGAAAAATCAAACATCCCCCAAAGGATGATCGCCACCAGGACAATCTCCAGCAGGGTGGGGATGATGTTGAACAGCATGAAATCAAGCACGAAGGTGATGCCGCGCACGCCCCGCTCGATGAGGCGCGTCAGCCCGCCGGTCTGCCTATCGAGGTGGTAGCGCAGGCTGAGCGCGTGCAAATGCTGAAAGACCTGCAGCGCGATCTGCCGGGTGGCGCGGGCCTGCACCTTGGTGAAGACGGCGTCGCGCAGCTCGGCAAAGACGCTGCTCAGCGCCCGCATGATGCCATAGGCGATGACCAGGGCGACGGGGATGACCAGCAGCGCGCCAGCCCCGGCTGTGGGCGCCAGCGCATCCACCGCCCGGGCATAGAAGAGCGGCACCAGCACATTGCAGCCCTTGGCCACCACCAGCAGCAGCAGCGAGATCACCACCCGCGCCCGCAAACCCGGCTCGCCCTCCGGCCAGAGATAGGGGGCGAGGCTTCTCAGCGTCTGCCAATGGGAGCGTTCAGCGGTCAGGTCGGGCTCGGTCATCCTGAAGGAGATAGGATTGCCGGGGCGACATGAACACCGCCCCCCGGACCGCCCCCTGGCGTTGTTACCGAATTGCCATACGGCTGCGGCACCAGATGGCCACGGCAAACATGCCAAACCCGGCCAGGGCAAAGGCCGCGCGGTAGCCCGCCATTGCCATGATCGAGGCGAAAACCAGCGCCCCCGTCGTCTGCCCGGCAAAGAGGCACATGGCGAAGGCCGAGACGGCGGTGGCCCGGGCTTCCGGAAGCGCCTCGGTCGCGCGCGCCTGCAACACGCCGTGGAAACTGTAGAACAGGAAGCCGGAAATGATCTGCGAGGCGGCGATGATCTGCCAATTCGGCGCCCAGGCCACCAGCAGCAGCCCCGCCCCCAGCCCCATGCCGCCCCAAAGCAGCAGCCCCTTCTCCCCCAGCCGCCCCACCAGGCGCCGGGCGATGCGGGTATAGAGGAAGGCACCCAGGCCGAAGCTGGCGACAATCAGCCCCGCCAGACCCGGCGAGAGGTGGAAATCCTCAATCAGAAACGCCGCGATGAAGGGAAACGCCCCACCAAACAGCAAGGCACCATCCAGAAACGCCGCCACCATCAGCAGCCGCACGCTGTGCTGCCGGAACATTTTTGCGTAGAGCCGGAACCCCGAGCCCCGCGCGCCCTGCGGCGCCGCCCGCCACATCGCCGAGCCCAGCTTCGCCGCCAGCAGCAGCCCAATGGCCGCGGTGAAACAGCCAAAGACGAGGAAGGAGGCGCGCCAGCCAAAATACTCGCCCAAGACGCCAGAAATCGGGCTGGCCAGCATTTGCGACATCACATTGCCGATGAGGAATTGCCCCAGCACGGCCTGGCGCTCGTGATAGGGCACGCTGTCGCCAATATGCGCCATCAGCAGCGGAATGACCGCGCCAGAGACCAGCCCACCCCCCGCCCGCAGCAGCGCCAATTGCGTCAGGCTGCCGGACAACTCGGCGCCGATGGTGAAAATGCCGAACAGCACCAGCGCAATGGCCGCCACCCGCAGCTTGCCGAAGCGGTCCCCCGCCGGCCCGGTGCCAATCTGCCCGCCGCCATAGGTGATCATGAAGGCTGCGATCAGGATGGAGACCGAAGCCGTGGGCACGCCGAAATCCTGGCCGATCAGCGGCAGCAGCGGGTCCATGATGCGCATGCCGGCCCCGGAGGCGAAGCCGGCCATGGCTATGAGCGCAATGGAAACCTGGGGGGCGGCGGTGCTCACGCGCGCTTGGCGCGTTCGGTCGCGGTCTTCAACTGGCCACAGGCGGCCAGAATATCCCGCCCGCGCGGCCGGCGGATCGGGCTGGAATAGCCGGCATCATTCAGCACCTCGGCAAAGGCCCGCACCGCCTCGGGCGTCGAGGTCTTATAGGGGCTGCCGGGCCAGGGGTTGAAGGGAATGAGGTTCACCTTGGCCGGAATATCCGCCAGCAGGCGAACCAGCTCATGCGCCTCGGCCAGGCTGTCATTCACGCCGCGCAGCATGACGTATTCGAAGGTGATGCGCCGCGCATTGGAGGCACCAGGGTAGCGCCGGCAGGCCGCCAGCAGCTCGGCAATGGGGTATTTGCGGTTGAGCGGCACGATCTCATTGCGCAGCGCATCATTGGTGGCGTGCAGCGAGACGGCGAGGTTCACCCCCAGCTCCTGCCCGCATAAATCCATCATCGGCACCACGCCCGAGGTGGAGAGGGTGATGCGCCGGCGCGACAGCGCAATGCCCTCATGATCCATGATGATGGTCAGCGCGGCAGCGATGTTTTCATAATTATACAGCGGCTCGCCCATGCCCATCACCACGATATTGGACAGGCGGCGGCCTTCCTCGCCCTTGGGCGTCGGCCATTCGCCATAGGAATCCCGCGCGGCCATGAACTGGCCCACGATCTCGGCCACCGAGAGATTGCGCACCAGTTTCTGGGTGCCGGTGTGACAAAACGTACAGCTCAGCGTGCAGCCCACCTGGGTGGAAATGCACAGCGCGCCGCGGTCATGGTCGGGGATATAGACCGTCTCAACCTGCTGTTGGTCGCGGAAATTGAACAGCCATTTGCGGGTGCCGTCGCTGCTGGTCTGCTCCGTGGCCACACCGGGGCGGCCGATGACGAATTGCTCCGCCAGCTTCGCCTGCAAGGGCTTGGCAATGGTGTTCATGGCGGCGAAATCAGTCACGCCCTGGTGATACATCCAGTGCCATAACTGCTTGGCGCGAAAGGGTTTCTCACCAATCGCCAGCATTTCGGCGGCAATCTCCTCCCGCCGCATGCCCACCAGCTCCCGCCTGCCATCTTCCAGCCTGGCCGTGGGCGGGTCGAAGAGTGCGGATTTGGCGCGGATGCGCTCCCGCTCCTCAGCATTGAGCAGGGCCTCGGGCGCCATGTGGCGAATGGCCTGGGGGAAGGCCTTGTGCGGGGTTATCGGCGGGGCGCCGCTGTCGGTGGGCATTCGCGCGATATAGCCTCATACGCGGCAGAAAAACCGGCCAGCGGGAAAATATCCTGCGCCGTGCCGCGGCCATTGGGGCCTGGGGCGCGGGCCTGTGCCTCGCGGCCATTGCGCAGGGCGGCGACGGCGGCGCGGCCATCGCGCAGGAAGGCGCTGTCCTGGCTGGTATAGGCCGGCAGCTCGGCCGTGCCGACGGTCAGCCGCAGCTCAGCCCCGCGGCCAAAGGTATAGCCGCTGCGGATCGCCACCTGATCGCGCCAATTGGGCCGATGCGTCACCAGCAACTGGATGTTTTGCGCATTGCGGCCGGGCACGCCGTCGCTGCGGGTGGCGCGGGTGAAGGCATAGCACAGCTTCGTGCCGCCATCACTGTGGGTGGCCGCCGTCCAGGACTGGAAGGTGCCCAGCGGGCGCGGGCCCGCCGGCGCCGCGCGCTGAGCCTGGCCCAGGGAGGGCGCGGTTGCGGATAGCAGCACGGAGACGGCGATCATACAGCGCATTCAGGCTAGATACGCCCCGCCGCGCGTTCCCACCAGATGCCCCGCTGCCTCATGCAACCGCGCGCGCCCCTGGCCGGAACTGCCAGCCCAAAAACACCGCCCCCAGCGCCAGCCCCACCCAATGCGGATGCGGCAGGGCCAATAGCGCCTCAAACAGCGCGGGAAAGAGCAGCATCAGCCCCACCACCGTCAAGACGCCGCGCTCCAGCGCTGAGAGCGCATGGCGGGCAAAACCCTGCGCGGCCGCGGCCAGCGCCGCCAACCCACCGGTGGCGAGAAAAATCTGCCAGGCCACATCGCCCCAGTTCATCGTGGGCGTCAGGTTCAGCAGCAGGCCCACGCCCTCAGGGTCGGTGACGAAAACGAAGGGCAGCACAAAGGCCGGCAGAGTGTATTTCCAGGCCATCAGCGTGGTGCGGTAAGGCCCGGCGCCGGTGATGGCGGCCGCCGCAAAGGGGCTAAGCGCGGTGGGCGGCGAAACCTCGCTCAGCACCGCATAATAGAAGACGAACATATGCGCGGCGTAATCCGGCACGCCCAGCTTCATCAGCGCGGGTGCCGCCACCACGGCACAAATGATGTAGCTGGCGGTGACCGGCACGGCGAGGCCCACAACCCAGACGATCAGCGCCGTATAGATTGCGGTGATCACCAGCGAGCCACCCGCCGCCTGAATGGCGATGTCAGAAAATTTCAGCCCCAGGCCCGTCAGCGTGATCACACCCACAATAATGCCCGCGCAGGCGCAGGTGGCGGCAATGCCGATGGATTGGTTGGCGCCATCGGCCAATGTCTTGATCAGCTTGCGCGGCCAAAGCGCATGCTCCTTCGACAGGAAGGAGAGCGCCACTGCGAGGCCCATGGCGTAGAGCACCGCCAGCGTCGCGGAATAACCCAGCCCCATGAAGAAGATGATCGCGATGAGGCTGGTGAAATGATACCAGCCGCGCCGGAACATGGCGCCCACAGGCTCCACCACCATCGGCGGCGGCTCGCGGTAATCGGCGCGGCCACGGATGCGGCGCTGGTCCAATTCCACCATGAAGAGCAGGCCGGCATAGTAGAGGCAGGTCGGCACCGCAGCCATCAGCAGCACGCTGAGATAGGAAATCTTGAGATATTCGGCGATGAGAAACGCCGCCGCGCCCATGATGGGGGGCGAGATGATGGCACCCAGCCCACCCGCCGCCAGCAGCCCGCCAGCATCGTCGCCCTTATAGCCAACCTGGCGCATCATCGGCCAGGCGACGGTGCCGATGGTGACGGTGGTGGCCACGCCCGAGCCACTCGGCCCACCCAGCAGAAACGCCGACAAGACCACCGTGCGCCCCGCACTGGCCGGCTTGCCGCCCGTCGCCGAAAAGCTGAAATCGACGAAGTATTTTCCGGCCCCCGAATTGCTGAGAATGGCGCCGTAGATCGTGAAAAGAATGATCAAAGTGGCGGAAACATCCACCGCCGTACCAAAAATCCCTTCCAGCGCCACAGAAAGATGCGGAATCAGCCGCTCCGCATCATAGCCGCGATGGGTCCAGGGCGCCGGCAGGTGATTGCCGAAAAACGCGTAGAGAATGAAAGCAATGGCCACCACCGGCATGATCCAGCCCGTGGCACGGCGCGTCGCCTCCAGCACCAGCGCGATCAGCAGCCAGCCCACCACAATATCCATGGGCTCGGGGAAGATGATACGGTCCTGCAGGTCATCACCACCCGAGATCAGGTACCAGGTGACATAAATGGCAGCGGCCACCAGCGCCCAATCCCAGGGCATGAAGCGGTGGCGGAACCGTGCCATGGCCGGAAACAGCAAAAACCCCAGCACCATGGTGAAGCCCACATGGGCGAAACGCAGCGTGGTGGTGGGCACGATGCTCCAGGCCGCCCAGAGATGAAACAGCGACATGGCCAACGCGATGCCCACCGCCACATAGCCCAGCAGGCCGGAGAAATTGTTGCTGGCTCCCTCCTCGCTCTCGATCAGGGCGGTGATTTTCTCCGCCGTGGCGGCATCGACGGAAGCCGGATCCATGTCAGGCGGCAGGGCGGTGTGGGAGCCGGACATCGGCAGTCCTTATTGCTGGGCAGCGATCGAGAATGCGCCTCATGGCGCGGCCAGCGGGAAATGTCACGCGATGCGGCGGTGCTACTGCGCCACGGCCATCGCCACGCGCAGCGCGCGGCGCAGCTTGGCAATTCCGGTGCGGGGATGGCCGGCGCGGCAAAGCTGCCGCCCCTCCTCCATCAATTGCGCCGCCGGCCCATTGGCGGCGGCAGGCACGGCGCTGACCCGTTCAAGCAGCACCTGGCAATAGGCGTCATCATCGGTGGTGACGCGAAGCCTCTGCTCGGGGGCTTGATTTGGCTGCGCAGCCGCACCCAGCCCAAACCCAAGCAGCACCGGCAAAAACATCCGCAAGCGACCCATCATGCCACCTTCATGGACTGTCGCCATTGACCGGGCGGTGGGCGCGGGATGAAGGAAGGTTTATTCGGCGCCGGAGGTCGAGCGTGTTCGAGAAGGGCTGCGGCGTGTTGCGGCGGGCGATATTCTTTATTCTCTTCGGGGTCGTGGCTGTGGCGCTGGTCTGGCTCCTGGCCTGCGCCTTGGCGCCCGGCGGCTTCACTCTGTTCGAGGCGCTGGCCCTGCTGGCCTTCGCCGGCACCGTGCCATGGGCGGCGCTCTCCGCCAGCAATGGGCTGCTGGGCTTTGCCGTGCTGATGGCCAGCCGCAACCCAGCCGCCTGCGTGCTGCCGGCGCTGCGCCGGGCCCGGCCCGCCATGCCCAGCGGCCACACCGCCATCATCATCTGCATCCGCAGCGAGGATATGGCGGCGGTGCTGCCGCCCCTCGCCCGCCTGCTGGACGGGTTGGCGGCCGCCGGTATGGCCGGGCACTTCACCCCCTGGTTCCTCAGCGACACGCCCGAAGGCCCGGCCGCCCAGGCCGAGGCCGCCGCCATTGCCGGCTTCACCGCCCGATACCCCGCCACCCGCTACCGTCGCCGCGCCGAAAACACCGGCTTCAAGGCCGGCAATGTGATGGATTTCTGTGACCATCACGCCGAGGGCGCCGAATTCATGCTCTGCCTGGATGCCGACAGCGAAATGACCGCCGAGGCGGTGCTGCGCCTGGTCGCCTGCATGGCGGCCGAGCCCCGGCTGGCCATCCTGCAGCAATTGATCGTCGGGCGCCCGGCGGGTGCCGCTTTCCCGCGGCTCTACCAATTCGGCATGCGCGCCAATATGCGGGTTTGGGCCACCGGCCAGGCGTGGTGGCAGGGCGATGAGGGGCCGTATTGGGGCCACAACGCCATCATCCGCATCGCCCCCTTCCGGGCACATGCGCGGCTGGAGGCGCTGGCCGATGGCAGCCCCATCCTCAGCCATGACCAGGTGGAGGCCGCGCGGCTGCATGCCGCGGGCTGGAAGGTGGCCATGCTGCCCATCGAGGCCGGCAGCCTGACCGCCACCCCGCCCGCTTTGCCGGAATTCATCGCCCGGGAGGCGCGCTGGGGTGCCGGCAGCATGCAGTATTTTCGCCTCTTCCGCCTGCCGGGCCTGACCTGGATGGGGCGCTGGCAATTCGCCCAGGCCATCATGCTCTTCGCCGTGGCGCCGCTATGGGCGCTGGTGCTGGTCTTCGCGCTGGCCAATGCCGCCACCGGCGGCGGGGGGGCCGACCCAGCCCTGCTGGCCCTGACCATGCTGGCCGTCTGGGCCGCGCTGCAGGCGCCGAAATGGCTGGGCTTTGCCGAATTGCTGCTCAAACCCGCGCTGGCCGCGGAATATGGCGGGCGGGCCCGGGTGCTGCGCGGTGCGGCGCTGGCGTTGCCCTTCACGCTGCTGCTGGATTCCATCAGCGCCTGCAATACGGCCCTGGTGCTGGCTTTGCTGCCCTTCCGCCAGGGGCCGGGCTGGGCGGTGCAGAACCGGGCCGATCGCGGCGTGGGGTGGTGGGATGCGGCGCGGCTGTTCTGGCCGCACACGCTGTTCGGCGTGCTGGCGCTGGCCCTGCTGCCGCTGCCGGCCTGGCCCTGGGCGCTGCCCTGGCTGGCCGGGCTTTTGCTGGCAGTGCCGTTTTGCGTGCTGACATCCTCGCCCAGGGTTTCGGCGGCGCTGCGGGCGTGCGGGCTGGCGGCGACGCCTGAGGAGCTTGCGGCTAATCCGCCCGCAGCCCCGCCGCCCTGACCACCGGCGCCAGCGCCGCCTGGCTGCGCGCCTGATAATTCGCCGTCTCCTCCGGCGTGGTGAACCAGGCCGTGGCGCCCAGTTCCAGATAGCTGGCCTGCAAATCCGGCGCGGCCAGCGCCTCACGCATCAGGTCGGACAGGCGGGTGATGATGGGGCTGGGGATGCCGGCAGGGCCGATCAGGCAGGTCCAACTCACCACATCAAAGCCGGGCAGGGTTTCCGAAATCGCCGGAAGATCGGGCGCGGCGGGGCTGCGCCCGGCCGAGGTGACACCCAGTGGCCGCACCCGCCCCTGCCGGCTGAGGGTCAGCGTGCCCGGGATATTGTCGAACATCATGCTCACCCGCCCCGCCAGCAAATCAAGCTGCGCCGGCGCGCTGCCACGATAGGGCACATGCACCATCCGCACCCCGGCCATCAGATTGAACATCTCACCCGCCAGATGCAGCGAGGTGCCGGGACCGGCCGAGCCAAAGGTCAGCTCCCCCGGCTTCGCCCGGGCGAGCGCAATCAACTCGGCCACATTGCGCACCGGCAGGTCCAGATTGACCGCCAGCAGATTGGGCAACTGCCACATGCCTGAAATATAGGAGAAATCCCTCGTCACATCGAAGGGCAGCGAGGCATACATGCTCGGCGCCACGCCATGGCTGGAAATGCCGCCCAGGCCCAGCGTATAGCCATCCGGCCGGGACTTCGCCACCGCATCCACCCCCACATTGCCCCCCGCGCCGGAGCGGTTCTCGACAATGAATTGCTGCCCGGAAAGCTCCGACAGCTTTTGGCACAGCCGGCGGGAGAGCGTGTCCGTCGGCCCGCCGGGCGGGTAGGGGTTGATGTAGCGCACAGTCTGCGCCGGCCATGGCGGCTGGGCCAAGGCGGGCGCAGCCAAAGGCAAGGCCAGCGCGGTGCGGCGGCTGATGGACATTCGGGTTCCCTCCATTTGAGGGCCATGCTGGCCCGGGGCCGGGCCCGCGCGCCAGAAAAATCAGCCGAGCAGCCGCCCCAGAACCCGCGCCGTGTAATCCACCACGGGTATCACCCGGCCATAATTGATCCTGGTCGGGCCGATCACGCCAATCGCGCCCACAATCTTCTGCTGCGCATTCTTGAACGGCGCCACCACCATCGACAGCCCGGCCGAGCTGAACACGCCATTTTCGGCGCCGATGAAAATCTTCACGCCCTCGCCCTGCTGCGCCATTTCCAGCAGGCGCAGCGTGGTCTCCTGCGCCTCCAGCCGCTCGAACAGCGCCTGAATCTCATGCACCCGGGCCATATGGTCCAGGTTTTCCAGCAGCCGGGCCTGGCCGCGCAGGATCAGGCTGCCGCCCGAGGCCGCACTGCCACCGGCCAACGTGCCCAGCCCGGCCTCGACCACCTGATTGGTCAGCGCATCCAGCGCGGTACGATTGGCGGCGACTTCGGTGCCGACATCCTCGCGCAGCTCCTCCAGCGTGCGGCCGGCGAGGCGGGCATTGAGGTAGTTGCTGGCCTGCACCAGAGAATTCGGCGGCAGCCCCGCCGGCACCTCGATAACGCGGTTCTCCACCTGGCCATCGGCGCCCACCAGCACCACCAGCGCGCGGCCGGGGCCGAGGGGGACGAATTCCACATGCTTGACCACCGCCTCGGATTTCGGCGCCACCACCAGCCCGGCGGCACCGGCGAGGCCACTGAGCATCTGCCCCGCCTCGGCCAGCGTGTCCTGTAGCGAGCGGCCATGCGCGGCGCAGCGGGCGGAAATCGCCTCGCGCTCCGCCTCGCCCAGATCGCCGAATTCCAGCAAACCATCGACGAAAAGCCGCAAGCCCCGGTCGGTGGGCAGGCGGCCGGCGGAGGTATGCGGCGCATAAATCAGCCCCGCCTCCTCCAAATCGCTCATCACATTGCGGATGGAGGCGGGCGAAAGCCCCATCGGCAAACGGCGCGACAGGGTGCGGCTGCCCACCGGTTCGCCGGTATGGACATAGAGCTCGACCAGCTCGCGCAGAATGGCGGTGCCGCGGCCGTCGAGGGCCGAGGAGCTCAGTAAGGGCGCAGCGGCCCGGAATGGGGGCGAGTGCATTGAGCACAATGTAGGGAGCCGACGCGGAAATGTCCAAATCCATCCCGTGGGCGGGGCGAGAGGATTGCGCTATGAAGCACGGATCGAGGGAGATTTCTGGCATGAACCGACGCGCAATCCTGGCCGCCCCCACCCTGGCCACCCCGGCATTCCTCACCCGCGGCGCCCAGGCCCAGGCACCGCGCATCGTCACCGAGGAATTCATGGTGCCGGTGGGCGATGGCCAAGAGGTGTTTCTGCGCAACAAGCGCCAGGAAAGCCTGGCCAGCTTCACCCCCGGCCGCACCCTGCTAATGGTGCATGGCGCCACCTACCCGGCCTCCACCGCCTTCGACCTGCCCTTGGGCGGGCTGTCCTGGATGGATTACATTGCCGGCCGTGGCTTCGATGTGTGGTGCCTGGACCTGCGCGGCTATGGCCGCAGCACCCGCCCGCCGGAAATGTCCCAGCCGCCCGAGGCCAATCCGCCCCTGGGGCGCGGCGAGCAGGCGGTGGCCGATATCGGCCGCGCCGCCGCCTTCATTCGCGAGCGCCGCGCGCTGCCGAAATTGACCCATCTGGGCTATTCCTGGGGCACGGCGCTGATGGGCCGCTTCGCCGCCGATAACCCGAGTTTGGTGGAACGTCTGGTGCTCTACGCGCCGGTCTGGCTGCGCCAGGGCGCCTCGCTGGCCGATCCGGGCGGGGCTCTGGGCGCCTATCGCTTCGTGACGCAGGAAGCCGCGCGCGCCCGCCGCGGCGCCGGCGTGCCCGAGGCCGCTCGCGCCACCCTCGTGCCGCCCGGCTGGTTCGAGCATTGGGCCGGCGTGACCTGGGCGACCGACCCTGAGGGCCTGCGCCGCAACCCCGCCGCCCTGCGCGCGCCCAATGGCAGCGTGGCCGATGGCCGCGAATACTGGGCCGCCGGCCGGCCCTTCTACGACCCCGCGAAGATCACCGCGCCCACCCTGCTGGTGCTGGGCGAATGGGACCAGGACACGCCACCCTATATGGCCAATGCGCTCTTCCCGCTGCTGACGGCGAGCCCCGGCAAGCGCCTGGTGCTGCTGGGCGAGGGCACGCATGGCATGTGGATGGAGCGCAATCGCGGCGCATTGTTCCAGGCGGTGCAGATCTTCATCGAAGAATCCGCCGCGTAGCAGCGGGGCCGCGGCGCCCGTCGGATCAAGTTTCGATGAGCTTGACCCGGCGGCCATCCACACCCAGCGCCAGCCGCCCGGCCTTGAGCGCCAGCGCGGCCTCGCCAAAAACCTCACGCCGCCAGCCCTTCAGCGCCGGCACATCCGGCGCGGCCTCGGTGGCCAGACGGTCAAGATCCTCGCTATTGGCCAAGAGGCGGGGGGCGACGTTATGCGCCTCGCTCTTGGCCGCCAGCAGCACCTTCAGCAGCGCCACCAGCGCGGGCGAGGCAACGGGGCCGGGCCGGTTCTCGCGCATCTCCGGCAGGGCGGCATCGGGCAGCGCCCGCGCGTCAGCAATGGCCGCCACCAAGGACAGCCCGGATTTGCCCTTGGCAAACCCCTCGGAAATGCCACGCGCACGGGCCAGTTCGGCGGCATTGGTGGGCGTGGTGGCGGCAATCTCCAGCAGCGTCTCATCCTTCACCAGCCGCTGGCGGGGGATGTTGATGCGCTGCGCCTCGCGCTCCCGCCAGGCCGCCACCGCCCGCAAAATACTCAGGAAACGGCGATTTCCGGTGCGCGGCCGCAGCTTTTCCCACGCCGTCTCCGGCGCCTGGATATAGCCAGCCGGGTCCTGCAAAGCGGCCATTTCCGCCGCCACCCAATCAAGCCGCCCCTCGCGTGACAATTGCTCCACCAGCTTCTGATAGATCACCCGCAGATGGGTGACATCGGCGGCGGCGTAATCCACCTGCGCCTCCGAAAGCGGCCGGGCCGACCAGTCGGAAAAGCGATGCGCCTTGTCGATCGCCGCCCCCGCCAGGCCGCGGGCCAGGCTGTCATAGCTGGCCTGGTCACCATAGCCGGCCACCATGGCGGCGATCTGGGTGTCGAACATCGGCGTGGGCACAGCGCCGTATTTCAGCAGAAAGATTTCCACATCCTGCCGCGCAGCGTGGAACACCTTCACGACATTGGGATTGGCCAAAAGATGCCCAAGCGGCGAAAGGTCAAGGCCTTCGGCTTGCGCATCAACCACGGCCACATCCTGGGTGCCACCCAACTGCACCACGCAGAGCTCCGGCCAATAGGTCCGCTCGCGCATGAATTCGGTGTCCACGGTCACGAAATTTTCCGTGGCGAGACGGGCGCAAAGCTCGGCCAGCTCCATGCTGGTGGTGACCAGGCGGGTGGGCGGGAATGCGAGGGGTTCGGGGCGCTGCATGCCCCGCAACTAGAGCATGGGGCCAAGGGCGCAAGACGGAATATTCGATTTTACATGGGCTGGACCACAACAAGACACGTGAGGGAGAAAAGGCAATGACCAAAAAACTGGCTGCTGAATTCATCGGCACGCTTTGGCTCGTGCTGGGTGGCTGCGGCAGCGCCGTGCTGGCGGCAAAATTTCCGGAGGTGGGCATCGGCCTGGTGGGCGTCTCCTTCGCCTTTGGCCTGACGTTGCTGACCATGGCCTATGCCATTGGCCATGTCTCAGGCTGCCACCTCAACCCGGCAGTGACCTGCGGCCTGGTGGCGGCGGGGAAATTCCCGTTTGAGGAGGCTCCGGGCTACATCATCGCGCAATGCGCTGGCGCCGGCGCGGGGGCCTTTCTGCTCTTCACCATCGCCTCCGGGGCTGCGGGTTTTGCCGGGGTGGGCGGGTTTGCCGCCAATGGGTTTGGCGCGCATTCGCCGGGCGGCTTCTCGATGAACGCGGTCATCATCACCGAAATCGCGATGACCTTCTTCTTCCTGACCATCATCCTGGGCGCCACCTCCGCCGCCGCACCGGCGGGCTTCGCGCCCATCCCCATCGGCCTGGGGCTGACCTTGATTCATTTGATTTCCATCCCGGTCAGCAACACCTCGGTCAATCCGGCGCGCAGCCTGGGGCCGGCCCTCTTCGCCGAGGGTGGCTGGGCTTTGCCGCAGCTTTGGGTCTTCTGGGTGGCGCCCATCCTGGGCGCGGTGCTGGCCGGGCTGGTGGCCCGCTGGCTGCAGGAATCCGACAGCTGAGCCCGCCGCGCTTGACAGAGGAATCTCTCTGCCCCCTGTAGGGGGTCCTACAAGCAGACCAGGGTTTACCATGCACGCCTACCGCACCCACACCTGCGGCGCGCTCCGCGCCGAACACGCGGGCCAAACCGCCCGCCTTTCCGGCTGGGTGCACCGCAAGCGCGACCATGGCGGTCTGCTCTTCATCGATCTGCGGGACCATTACGGCCTCACCCAATGCGTGGTGACGCCCAATTCCCCAGTCTTTGAGGCCGCCGACAAGCTGCGCCCGGAAAGCGTGGTGACGCTGACCGGCGATGTGGTGGCGCGCGAGGGCGGCACGGTGAATGAAAGGCTGTCCACCGGCGCCATCGAGATGCGGGTGCGTGAACTCATCGTGCAGGGCGCGGCCGAGGTGCTGCCCATCCAGGTGGCCGGCGAGCAGGAATTCCCCGAGGAACTCCGCCTACGCTACCGCTTCCTCGACCTGCGGCGCGAGCGCCAGCACCGCAACCTGCTGCTGCGCAGCGGCGTCATCGCCTCCATCCGCCGCCGGATGATCGAGCAGGGTTTCACCGAGTTCCAGACGCCCATCCTGACCGCCTCCTCCCCGGAAGGTGCGCGCGACTTCCTGGTGCCGGCCCGCAACCACCCCGGCAAATTCTACGCCCTTCCCCAGGCCCCGCAGCAATTCAAGCAATTGGCGATGGTGGCGGGCTTTGACCGCTACTTCCAAATCGCCCCCTGCTTCCGTGATGAGGCCTCCCGCGCCGACCGCAGCCCGGGCGAATTCTACCAGCTCGATTTCGAGATGAGCTTTGTCACCCAGGAAGACGTTTTTGCCGCCATCGAGCCGGTGCTGGCCGGCGTCTTCGAGGAATTCAACGGCTTTACCGGCGCGAAGCGGGTGGTGACCCCCGCCCCCTTCCCGCGCATCCCCTATGACACGGCAATGCTCGAATTCGGCTCCGACAAGCCCGATCTGCGCAACCCGCTGCGCATCACCGATGTGACGGCGCAATTCGCTGGCGGCGCCTTTGGCCTGTTTGCCAAGGTGACGGCCGGCGGCGGCGTGGTCCGCGCCATTCCCGCCCCGGGTGCGGCGGCCCGCCCGCGCAGCTTCTTCGACAGCCAGAATGAATGGGCGCGGTCCGAAGGCGCTGGCGGCCTGGGCTATATCTCCTTCGCCAATGGCGAGGCGGTGGGCCCCATCGCGAAAAACCTTGAGCCAGATCGCGTGGCCGCCATCAAAGCCGCCTGCGGCCTGAAGGATGGCGACGCCGTCTTCTTCTCCGCCGGCAAGGAACTGGAAGCCGCCAAGCTGGCCGGCAAGGCGCGCAACCGCATCGGCCAGGAGCTGGGCCTTTACGAGGACAATGCCTATCGCTTCTGCTGGGTCACCGATTTCCCGATGTACGAACTCAACGAGGAAACCGGCCTGATCGATTTCAGCCACAACCCCTTCAGCATGCCACAGGGCGAGCTGGAGGCGCTGAACACGATGAACCCGCTCGATATCAAGGCCTATCAATACGATATCGTCTGCAATGGCATCGAGCTGTCGTCGGGTGCCATCCGCAACCATCGCCCCGAAATCATGCTCCGCGCCTTCGAAATCGCCGGCTACGGCCCCGATGTGGTCGAGGCGCGCTTCGGTGGCATGCTCAACGCCTTCCGTTACGGCGCGCCGCCGCATGGTGGCTCGGCCCCGGGCATCGACCGCATCGTCATGCTGCTGGCCGATGAGCCGAATATCCGCGAGGTCATCCTCTTCCCGATGAACCAGCAGGCCGAAGACCTGATGATGGGCGCCCCGGCCCCGGTCGAAGCCCTGCGCCTGAAGGAACTTTCCATCAAATTGGACCTGCCCCCGCCAAAGACAGGTGCAACACCGCCCAAAGCCACCTAAATACAGGCGATGAAATACGCCCTCCTTGCTGCCGTGCTGGCCCTGGCGCCGGTTTTTGCGAATGCCGCCAGCCCGGTGGAGGGTGCCGCCGATATGGTGGCCCACCGCGCCGCCTATCGCCTCACGCTTGATCGCTCGCGCGATACCGCGGGCATTCAGCGGGCCGAGGGTGCCATGCTGTTCGAGGTGCAGGATGCCTGCGAGGCCTGGGCCACCCGCCAGCGTTTCACCCTGGTGGTGACGGATCGAGACGGCAATACGGTTGAGACCAGCAGCGATTATTCCACCCTGGAGAGCAAGGACGGCCAAACCCTGCGCTTCTCGCTCACCCAGGTGACCGAGGGTGCGGTGACCAGCCGCGTCGCCGGCGAGGCCACGCAAACCGAAGCCGGCGGCCGCGTCGTCTTCACCGACCCGGTGCCCAATGAAATGCGCCTGGCCCCCGGCACGCTTTTCCCGATGATCCACACCATCCGCGCCCTGGCCGCCGCCCGCGCCGGCCAGCGCCTGCTGGTGGCACCGCTGCTGGATGGCACCACGGCCGATGGCCCGCAGGACACGACAACGGTCATCACCGGCGGCTGGCAGGCGCCCGCTGAGAATATCCGCTTCCCGGTGCTGGCCCCCTTCGGCAATGCCCGCATGCGCATCGCCTTCTTCGAGCCCGGCCAGCAGGGCGGCGCCTCCACCCCGGGCTATGAGGTCTCGCTGCGCTATTGGGCCAATGGCGTGGCCGATGAGATGAAGATGGATTTCGGCGAATTCATCGTCGATGGGCAGATGCTGGAACTGGCGCTGGCGCCCAGCGGCGGGTGCTAAACCCGCCGCAAATTCCACAAAAACGGGTTCGGCCCCTGCAACACGCCTGACAAATCCGCCCTGAAGGCGGTGCGCAGCCGGAACAGCCCGGTCGGCGCAAAGGGCACCGCATCCCAGGCCAGTTCCTGCAGCTTCGCCATGGCAGCACCCTGCGTGGCGGCATCAGGCGCCTCGATCCAGCGCACCGCCTCGGCCTCCACCGCCGCATCCTCCGGCCAGCCAAACCACGCCGCCTGACCATTCATCCGGATAATCGGTGAGACAGCAGGGTTGGCAATGCCCGGGGCCGGGAAATTGGTGTTGTGCAGGCTCCAGCCACCCTGGGCCGGCGGGTTGCGGCTGGCGCGGCGCGCGATGGTGGTGGCCCAATCGGCCTCAACCAATTGAATATTCACCCCCAGCCGCCGCATCACATCCGCCGTCACCCGGCCCTGCTGGGTCACGGCCGGGAAGTCACTGGGGTTCACATGCACAATGGGCTCGCCATTATAGCCGGCCTCGCGCAGGGCATCGCGGGCGCGCTGCATCGCCGCCTCGCCGCGCGCCGCAGGGGTAAATTCGCGCGTTGCCGGCAGGCCGCAGGGGAACATGGCGTGGCATTCCTGCCAGTCCCCCGGCAGCGCCACCGCCTGCATGAAGTCGCTCTGCACCAGCACATCGCGAATGGCCCGGCGCACCCGCACATCATTGAACGGCGCATGCAAATGGTTGAAACGCAGAAACCCCAGAAACCCGTTGGGGTCATAAACCTGGGTGCGGGTGTTGCGGTCCCGCTCCAGCGTGGGCACCAGGTCGGGCAGCGGGTATTCGATCCAGTCGATCTCGCCGGTGCGCAGCGCCGCCGCCGCCGTGCCGCCATCGGGAATCCAGACCATCTCCAGCCGGTCAAAATGCACCCGCTTGCCGCCTGACGCCGCCTCGGCCGCCTCAGCACGCGGCACATAGGCCTCGTTCTTGGCGTAATGCGCGCGCGCACCCTGGTTGAACTCACCGGCAATGAAGCGCCAGGGGCCGGAGCCGATCATATGCTCCGCCCCCAATGCCCGGTCAGCCGGCAGGGCGGCAATGCGCTCAGGCATCATGAAACACGGGCTGGCAGCCGGCTTGGCCAGTGCGTCCAGCAATGCCGGGAAGGGCCGCTTCAGCCGGAAGACGAGCGTGCGGTCATCGGCGGCAAAAACCTCCTCGGTGGCGCGCAGCAGCACGCCACCAAAGCCATCACGCGCCGCCCAGCGCCGAATGCTGGCCACGCAATCCACCGCCCGCACCGCCTCACCATCATGCCAGCGCAGATTGTCGCGCAGGCGAATCTCCCAGCGCAGCCCATCCGCGGAAACACTATGCCCCTCGGCCATTTGCGGTTGCGGCCGCAACTGCCTATCGGCGCCATACAGCGTGTCAAACACGCAAAACCCATGCGTGGTGACAATGGTGGAGGGATTGAAAATCGGGTCCAGCGCCGCAACTGCCGCTTGCGGCATGAAGCGCAGGGTTCTGGCCCGCGCGGTCTGCGCAATGGCTGGTGTGGCGGCCGCAGCGGCCAGAAAAACGCGACGCTTCATCCCATTCCCTCCATATGGCCGCCGGACGAGAAATGGCACAGGGGGCCGCGCAAGGCCCAATGCACCCTCCCTACGCCGGTCTTAACCGGATCAGGTTCCAAGGTTCGCGGGATGCGTCCCGCCTCTCAGCCCCGACAAAGGGGCTCACCCAGGTGACCCCTATTTTCTGCGCGCGTTGCAGGCCGATGACAAGTGGGGGCTTTGACAGCCGCCCCCCGCTGGCCTCACCCTCCCCACAGATACGCGACGGGGAAGCGGCGTGAACAAACCATTCGAAGGCGTGGCCGAGCTGGAAGAGGCCGGCTATGCCGATGACCTCCGCAAATTCCACCTGCGCGATTACGGGCCGGAGGATTGGGTGGGGCTGGTCCTGCTCTGGGTTACCGCCGGGCTCGTCTTCACCCAGTTCTTCTCCCGCTATGCGCTCAATGACAGCGTGGCCTGGACCGAGGAGGTGGCGCGCTACCTATTGATGGTGCTCACCTTCATCGGCAGCGCCGGCGCAGTCAGGCGCGGCACCCATATCCGCGTCGAAGTGCTGGAACAATCCCTGCCCATGCCGGCCCGCCGGGTGCTCTGGGCCATCCTCGATGCCGGGCGGCTCGCCTTCTGGGTGTTCTGCACCGTGGTCGGCTATGATTTGGCAGACCGCATGGGCGTGATGCCGATGGATAGTTTCCAATCCACCCTGGGCTGGGTCTACTGGCCCATCTTCGTGGGCTTCCTGGCCATGAGCATCCGCGAAACCCTGTGGATATGGCGCCGCTGGCGGCATGGCGATGCACCCAATACCCAGGATGTCATCGCATGACCGCCGCCATCCTGCTTTTCGGCTTTTTCGGCCTGCTCGCCATGGGCCTTCCGGTGGCCATAGCGCTGGCCGGGTCCGGCATCGTCTTCGCCTATATCGATGGCACCATCCCCATGCTGGCCATCGTCCATCGCATGGCCTCGGGCGTGGATAGTTTCCCACTGCTCTGCGTGCCCTTCTTCATCATGGCCGGGCTATTGATGAACACCTCCGGCATCACCGAGCGGATTTATGATTTCGCCGTGGCCGCGGTGGGCTGGATGCGCGGCGGCCTGGCACAGGTGAATGTCATCGGCTCGGTCATCTTCGCCGGCATGTCCGGCACCGCGGTGGGCGATGCGGCGGGGCTTGGCACCATCGAGGTCCGCGCCATGAAGGCGCATGGCTATGACCCGAAATTCGCCGTGGGCATCACCGCCGCATCCTCCATGCTGGGGCCGTTGCTGCCGCCCTCCCTGCCGCTGGTGATTTATGGCGTCTCGGCCAATGCCTCCATCGGCCAGCTTTTTGCCGCCGGCATCATGCCCGGCCTGCTGCTGGCCGCCTGCCTGATGGGCATGGTGTATTATTATGCCCGGGTGCGCGGTTACGGCGCGGATGCGAAATTCCGGCTGTCGGAAATGTTCCGCACCTTCCTGCGCGGCGCCCTGCCGCTGGCCACCCCCATCATCATCATCGGCGGCATGCGCGCCGGCGCCTTCACCCCCACCGAGGGCGCGATCTGCGCCGTGGCCTGGGCGCTGCTGCTGGGGCTTTTCGTCTTCCGCACCCTGGGCTGGAAGGCCATCGCCAAGGTCTCCTTCGAAACCGTGGAGATCACCGCCACCATCCTCATCATCGTCGCCGGTTCGGAAATCTTCGGCTGGCTGCTCACCACCACCCGCGCCTCGGAAATGGTGGTGGGCTGGGTGTTGGCATTGACCGAGCAGAAATGGCTCATCCTGCTGCTGGCCAATATTTTTCTGCTGCTGGTGGGCCTGGCGATCGAGCCGCTGCCGGCCATCCTCATCCTCACCCCCATCATGCTGCCAATCATGGAGACCATCGGCGTGGACCCGGTGCATTTCGGCCTGATCATGGTGCTGAACCTGTGCATCGGCCTGCTCACACCACCGGTGGGCATCGTGCTCTTCATCCTGGCCCGGGTGGGCAATATCAGCTTCGAGGATGCGGCAAAGGGCGTCTGGCCCTTCATGATCCCGCTGATCGGCGTGCTGATGCTCTGTACCTATGTGCCCGAAATCGTGATGTGGCTGCCCACGATGTGGTATCGCTGACGCCGCGCCGGCAAGGCCGCCATCACCGCCTCACGCTCCATAGGCGAGAGCCGCACCCAGGCGGCAATCTCGCCCAGGCTGCGAAAGCAGCCCAGGCAGAAGCGCTGCTGGCGGTCGATCTTGCAAATATTCTGGCAGGGGGTGGCGATGGGGGCCTGGGGCATGTCAGCGCGCGTTGTAGCCGCCATCCACCAGCAGGTCAGTCCCCGTCATGTAACGACTTTCCTCGCTGGCCAGGAACAGCGCGGCATCGGCAATCTCCTCCACCGTGCCCTGCCGCCCGGTGAGCGTCAGGGGCCCATAAAACGCCAGCGCCCGCTCCTCGCCGCCAATGCGGCCGAGCGTGCGCTCAGTGGCGATGGGCCCGGGCGAAAGACTATTCACCCGGATGCGATCCTTGGCATGGTCAATGGCCATGCAGGTGGCCATATGCACCAGCGCCGCCTTGGCGGTGCAATACCAGAACCGCCCCTCCCGCCCCACATGCCCCAGCTGTGACGCCATATGGATGATGCTGCCGCCCCCCGCCGCGCGCATGGCCGGAATGGCATAGCGGCTCATCAGCATCGGCCCCGTCAGGTTCACTGCCATGGCGCGGTTCCAATCCTCCAGCGGGATGGTCTCGGCCGTGTTGTCGGGCACGAAGGCGGCGGCATTGTTCACCAGAATATGCAGCGCGCCGAATTTCGCCACCGTGGCCGCCACCGCGGCCTCGGCCTGCGCGGGGTCGGAGACATCGCAATGCAGCGCCAGCTCCGCCTCCACCCCAGGCCCAATATCAGCGCCGGCCACCAGCGCCCCCTGCTCGGCAAAACGCCGGGCGATGGCCGCGCCAATGCCGCCCCGCGCGCCGGTCACCAAGGCCACGCGGCCCGCCAGACGGCCGCTCAATTGGCAATTCCCATATTGGCGACAAGCGGGCCCCAGCGCTCCACCTCGGCGCGCACATGCGCCGCAGCGGCCGCCGGCGAACTATCAGGCCAAACCTCGGCACTGTTCTGCCGCAGCCGCTCGCGCACGCCGGGGTCCTCCAGGGTGCGTTTGGCCACATCGGTCAGCACCGCCAGCGCCTCGGGCGGGGTGCCGGGGCGCACGAAAAGCGCCTGCCAGGCGGTCAGCTCATAGCCCGGCACGCCGGATTCCATCAGCGTGGGCAGGCCGGGCAGCAGGTCGGTCCGCTCCGCGCCGCTCACCGCCAGGCCACGCAGCCGCCCCTCGCGGATCAGCGGCGCCAGCATCATCGGGCTGTCGATGGTCAAATCCACCCGCCCCGCCACCAAATCCTGCACCGCCAGCGCTGCGGTGCGATAGGGCACGATAGTGAAATTCACCCGCGCCAGATGCTTCATCAATTCGCCCGCCAGATGATTGGTGGCGCCGGGGAAGGTGGAGCCGTAATTCACCGCATCGCCGCGCGCACGCAGCCAGGCCATCAGCTCCGCCACATCCCGCGCCGGCACATCGGGGCTCACCGCCAGCACCGAAGGCTGCCGCGCCACCAGCGAAAACGGCACAAAATCGCTGACTGGGTTGAACGGGAAATCACGGCGGACCGCCTGCATCACCGGGTGATTATTGGTGCCGATGAAGATGGTGTAGCCATCCGGCGCGGTGCGCTGAAAGGTGGCCGCAGCAATGGTGCTGCCCGCGCCTGCGATATTCTCGCACACCACCGGCCGGCCCAGCAGCTGGGCCATATGCTCGGCCACGATGCGGCCCACAATATCAGTGGCGCCCGCCACCCCCACCGGGATGATCATGCGCAGCGGGCGATTGGGAAAACCCGATTGCGCCAGGGTAGGTGTGACCAGGGCAGGCGTGGCCAATGCAGCGGCCAGAAGGGTTCGACGGGTGGCCATGGCGGGCAGCCTCTCAACAATGAGCCGCCAACCTAATGCCGCAGCCCAGTATCAGTCGAGCCGCACCCCGGCACGGCGCACCACCTCGCCCCAGCGCGCCATATCGGCGGCGATGAAATCCGCCAGCGCCGCCGGCGTGCTGGGGGTGGGCGCCACGCCAATGGCGGCCAGCCGGGCGCGCAACTCGGGCGTGGCCAGCACCCCCGCCATCTCGGCACTCGCCCGCGCTGTGATGGCCGGGTCCACCCCGGCGGGGAAGAGCGCCGCCTGCCAGACCGTGACATCAAAGCCTGGCATGCCCTGCTCGGCGATGGTGCCCACATCCGGCAGCAGGGCCGAACGCTCGGCACCGCTCACCGCCAGCGCCCGCATCTGCCCCGCCCGGATGCCAGGGCTGGAGGAGAGCACATTGTCAAAACCCACCGCCAGCCGCCCCGCCATCACATCCACCAGCACCGGCGGGCTGCCGCGATAGGGCACATGCACCACGTCGATGCCGGTGGCGAGCTTGATCATCTCCATCGCTAAATGCCCCGCCGTGCCATTGCCGGCCGAGCCATAGGACAGCGCCCCCGGCCGCGCCCGGGCCAGCGCGATGAAATCCTGAAATCCGCGCAAGGCCAGCCCCGGGTCGGCCACCAGCACATAAGGCGCGCTGGTCAGCAGCGCGATGGGCGAGAAATCACGCAGCGGGTCAAAGGGCAGGCGCGGCATGAGATGCGGGTTGGTGGAGTGATTGGGCCCGACAATGACCATGGTATAGCCATCGGGCGCCGCGCGGGCCACCAGCTCGGTGCCCAGCGCGCTGGCGCCACCGGGGCGGTTATCCACCACAAAGGCACGACCGGTTCGTTCGCTCAGCGCCTGGGAGACTGCGCGCCCCACCGCATCACCGCCACCACCGGCCAGGAAAGGCACCACCACCCGCACTGGCCGCGCCGGCCACACCTCCTGCGCCAGACCCGCGCCGGGCGGCAGCAGCCAGGCCAGGGCAAGACATATCCACCGCAACCATCCCGCCATCACGCCCCTCCGTCAGCAAGCCAAGCAGCATGGCGCGGCGATGGCGGCGGCGATAGCGCCAGCGCTCAGCTCTTTCGGCTGTTTTCGATCAGGGCGAGAATCTCGGGCGGGATAGGCTCCTCCGCCACCTCGCCATAAACCTCGCGCAGGCCCCGCTGCAGCCAGATATCAAAGGCAGCATCGGCCGAGCCAGCACGGCTGCCGCCCGCCTTGGGGCCCATTCCCGGAAGCACCGGCTTGCGCAATTTCGGCGGCATCGCGTCCATCATGGCCCTCAGCATCGCGGCATTGTGACCATCCGCTTGCCATCCCTACCATCATCCGCCCCGGAGATACCAGCGCGCCCAGCATCGGTGATGCGCGGCGCCGCATCATCCAGCAGCCAATCATGCAGCAGCTTGCGGGCGCGAAACACCCGGCATTTCACCGTGCCAACCGGCACGCCCAGCGCCGCCGAGGCCTCCTCATAAGACATGCCCTGCACGGTGATCATCACCAGCGCCAGGCGATGGTCAGGCCGCAGCCGACCCATGGCGCGCCTCAGTTCCAGCAGCGCCATATGGCCATCCTGCGAGGCCGGCCGGGCAAACAACTCGGCCGGCGCATCCTCCACCGAAACGGTCTCCCGCCGCCGGCGAATATCGGACAGAAAGCGGTTGCGCAGAATGCACGACATCCAGGCCTTGAAATTGGTCCCCGGGGCGTAGCTATCCCGCGCGCGCAGCGCATTGGCCACGGCGTTTTGCAGCAGGTCATCGGCATCGGCGCGGTTGCGGGTCAGCGCCAGAGCGTATTGCCGCAAGGCCGGCAGGGTGCGCAGCAAGAGGTCCTCGAAGCGAGGGTGGTCCTGCAGCGTCTGGGCCTCGGATCCGTCCGTGGCGGCGATCGTGTTGATGATCATGGGTCCCGTTTTTCACCTTGTTACGAACCCAATGCCGGCCAAGGCAGATGGGTTGCATGACAAAGGCGAATTCGGCGCGCAGCCGCCATGCGTCCATCACATGGGCCGCGAAAGCCCAGCATCCGGCAGCATCCGGCGCAAAGCCGCCCGCCCGCGCGACAGCCGCGCCCTGATGGTGCCCGGCGCCACCCCACAAATCGCCGCCGCCACCGCAATATCCAACCCCTGGCCACCCACCAGAATCAGCGCCTCATGCTGCACCGCAGGCAGGCGCTGCAAGGCGGACGCCAAGTCCCGCACCGCCAGTGTATCGGGCTGCCGGCTGGGGCTGGGCGGAGCGGCTTCTGCGGCGTGCCGGGTCTCCCGCCGCTGGCGGCGCAGCCCGGCGAAGAAGGCATGTCGCTGGATCGTGAACAGCCAGGGGCGCAACGCGGTGTCACTTTGCCACTGTGCCTCGGCCGCCAGCGCCCGAAGGATGGTCTCCTGCACCAGATCATCCGCCACGCTGTGGTCGCGGCACAGGGCGCGGGCGTGGCTGCGCAATGCGGGAAGACATGCCGGCAATGCCGCCCTCAGCCCGCTCAATCGCCTGGCTCCGCCTTCCAGCACAGCCGGGGCCGCTTGCCCCGGGACCATCAAGATGAGGATTGCGACGATGAATTCCCATAGCCCCACCAGCCTGATGGCAGCCCTGCCCGCCGCCCGCCGCTTCGCCCGCGCCATGCTCGGCAGCCAGCAGGAGGGCGATGCACTGGTGGCGCACAGCCTGCGACAGGGCCTGCCGCCGGGCCTGCCCGCGCATCTGGCGCTCTATGCCGGCATCGCCGCCCTCACCACCGATACAGCACCGCAGGCACTCAGCGCCCGCGAACGCCAGGCCACCCTGCTGACCAGCCTGGAAGGCCTGACCCGGCAGGAGGCCGCCCAGATCCTGGGCCTGGATGACATGAGCTTCGACACCCTCCTCGATACCGCGCGCAAAAAACTGCGCCAGACGGTCTGCGCCGATGTGCTGATCATCGAGGATGAGCCGGTCATAGCGCTCGACCTGCGGCTGTTGGTCACCCGCTGCGGCCACCGGGTGATCGGCGCCGCCTCCTCCGAGGCCGAGGCCATCCGCATGGCCGCCGAACACAAGCCCGGCCTGATCCTCGCCGATGTCAATCTCGGCCGCGGCGGCGACGGCATCACCGCCGTGCGGCAGATTCTGCGCCAGACCTCCATCCCGGTCATCTTCGTCACCGCCTATGCCGAGCGCCTGCTCACCGCCGAGGGCGTCGAGCCCGCCTTTATCATCAGCAAACCCTTTGACCGGATGACGCTGGCCATCGCCACCTATCAGGCGATCACCGCCGGGCACATCCCGGCGGTCTGAAACCACCAGCGCCGGGGGGGCGTTTGAGATGGCAGGCCGCAAGCATGCGGCAGCATCCCTTCCAACGCCCAATGCCGGAGCGCGCCATGCTGACCTGGACCCTGATCTTCCTCGTGGTTGCCATCGTGGCCGGTGTGCTCGGCTTCGGTGGCATCGCCTCCACCGCGGGCGGCTTCGCCCGCGTGCTGTTCTTCGTCTTCCTCGTGCTCTTCGCCGTTTCGCTGATCACCGGACAGCGCAGCTTCTGATGCAGCGCCGCGCCCTGGCCCCTCTCCTATTGGCAGGCACGGCGCAGGCGCAAACGCCCAGGCCACCGCCACGTGGCCTATGGTTCGACCCCACGCAATTGCCCTCCTACACCGGCCGCGTCGAGCGCTTTATCAACAATCCCGCCGGCGAGACCGACCGGCTGCTCTTCCGCGAAGGCACCCAGATCGTCCTGCCGCCCACCGAGGCCGAGGCGATACGCGATGCCGTGCGCCAGGGTGATGCGCTCACCGTCTGGGGCATCAGGGCCCGCGCCGCCCCGGTGGTGGTGATGCTGGCCTGGGCCCGGGCGGCCAGCGAAGGGGCGAATTTCGTCGCCCAACCCTCCTGGTTCGCGCCCACCCGGCGCGGCACGGCGCGGCTGCATGTGGCGGGCGTGGTGGAGCGCGCCCTGCTCACCCCGCAGGGCGAGGGCATGGGCGTGCTGCTGACCAATGGCGATGTGCTGCGCCTACCACCCGGCATCCATGCCAGGCTGGGCGAGGCGCTAGTCCCCGGCGCGGCCATCGCCGCCGAGGGGCTGGGCACGCAAACCGGCCAAAGAATAGCCATCGACGCTGAAAGCCTGGGACACACCGCCGACACCATGGCCCCCCTGCCGCTGGGCGTCGCTCTGCCATGAGCCAGCACCCCGCCCTGCAATTGGCGCCGGCAAGCGGCAATCCCTTCCGCGCCTTCGCCCATCTGGCCCGGCTCTGGCTCTGCGCGCCCGACCGCGGCAATGCCCGCCTGCTCATCGCCATCCTGCTGCTGCTCACCGGGGTGCAGGTGGGGGTGCAGATCGGCTTCAACATCTGGAGCCGTGATTTCTTCAATGCGCTGGAAAACCGCGACAGCCTGGCCTTCCAGGCCGGCATCATGCTCTTCCTCGGCCTTGCTGTGACGTCGATGACGGTGGCGGTGAACCAGCTCTACCTCAAACAGCTCATCCAATTGCGCTGGCGCGGCTGGCTGACGCGATACTTGGTGGACAGCTGGATGCGCGACGGCCGGCAATACCAGTTGGAATTGGCCGGCCAGGGCGCCGACAACCCAGATCAGCGCATCGCCGAGGATGTCCGCGTCGCCACCGAGCTGGCGGTGGAATTCGTCACCGGCCTGCTGAGCGCGCTGCTCATGCTCATCGCCTTCATCGGCATTCTCTGGACGCTCTCCGGCCCGCTGCACCTGGCGCTGATGGGGCGCGAGGTGGAAATCCCGGGCTATATGGTCTGGGCCGCGCTGCTCTATGCCCTGGTCGGCTCCAGCCTGACCTGGATGGTGGGCCGGCCGATGGTCATCCTCAATGTCAAACGCACCTCAGCCGAGGCGGATTTTCGCTTCGGCCTCACCCGCGCGCGCGAGAGCGGCGAGGGCATCGCCTTCATCCGCGGCGAGACCGATGAGCGCCGCGGCCTCACCGCCGCCTTCGAACGCGTGGCCGGCAGCGTGCGCGCGCTGATGCGCAGCCAGCGCAACCTGATGTGGCTGACCAGCGCCTATGGCACGCTGGCGATGATCTTCCCCACCATCGTCGCCTCACCCGGCTATTTTGCCGGCGTCATCACCCTGGGTGGGCTGATGCAGATCGGCGCCGCCTTCGGTCAGGTGCAGGCGGCGCTGAACTGGTTCGTCGACAACTTCCCCCGCATCGCCGAATGGCGCAGCGCGATCAGCCGGCTGATGGGTTTTCAGGCCGCAATCGAGGATCTGGCGGCACTGGCGGCCGATCCCGGGCAGCCAACCATCACGGTGAGCGTCGGCACCGCCGATTCACTCGTGCTGCGCGACCTGGAGGTGGCCTTCGCCGATGGCACGACGGTGATCGCCGAAAGCTCGGCAGAGATTCGCGCCGGAGAAAGGGTGCTGATCAAGGGCGCCTCCGGCAGCGGCAAATCCACCCTGTTCCGCGCCATTGGCGGGCTTTGGCCCTGGGGCGCGGGCGAGATCATCACCCCGCCCGCCGCCAGTATGATGTTCATGCCACAGCGCCCCTATCTGCCGCTGGGCACGCTGCACGCAGCACTCAGCTACCCCGCCGCCGCCGAGGCCTTCAGCGATGATGAAGCGCGCGAGGCGCTGCGCCTGGTGGGCCTGGCCCATCTCGCCCCCAACCTTGATGAGGAGGAGCGCTGGGACCGTGTGCTGAGCCTGGGCGAGCAGCAGCGCATGGCCTTCGCCCGACTGCTGCTGCACAAGCCAGCCTGGATTTTTATGGATGAGGCCACCGCCGCATTGGACGAACCCAATCAGGACATGCTGATGAAATTGGTGGTGGATCGGCTGCCCAACGTCGCCCTGGTCTCCATCGGTCATCGCCAAGGGCTGGAGGTCTTCCACCACCGCACCCTGACGCTGAAACGCCAGCCCGAGGGCGGCGCCCAACTCAGCCTGCCGCCCCGCCGCGTGCGGCCCAGCGCCGGATGGGTGGCGCCGGGCCTGCGGGACAGGTTGCGCAAGACAATTGATTCATAGGCCAAAAAGCCATCATGGCTGAGATAGGGCAGGCTGTGCGCTGCACTCCACGCTCGCAAAAATCCACCGCAGCGCGACGGAGAACCCCGCCGCACCGCAATGGCATTTTAGCGACGCAGACCCAGGCGCTGGATCAGCGTGGCATAACGCTCACGATCCTTGCGCTTCAGATAATCCAACAGTCCACGGCGCTGGCCCACCATCACCAGCAGACCGCGGCGCGAGTGGAAATCCTTCGCATGGGTCTTCAGGTGCTCGGTCAGGTTGATAATGCGCTCGCTCATGATGGCGACCTGCACTTCGGGGCTGCCGGTATCGCCAGGCTTGGTGGCGTATTCGGCAATGACTTGAGCGCGACGCTCATCGGTGATCGACATCGGGTGATCCTTTTATGAGAGGTTTCAGTGCCCGGTTTCGGTTGCGGCCATCAGGCGTTCGGGGAAACACATCCCCTCCTCCAGACGGCACAAGCCGACAAACCGTTCCCCTGCCATCGCGCGGATCAACCCCCCTGAGGGATTGGCCGCCGCCGGAACCCGGCCCATAAACTCCACCAGGCTGATCGCCTGGCCGAATTGAAGGCGGGCGGCCTCCGCCTCACTCATGGCCAGCGCCGGGATGTCGTCCAGCGCGGTCGTGAGCGGAAGCAGAAGGTCCAGAGAAGGGGCAGGTGTATCCCCGGAAACCAGCAGGCTGTCCAGGGGCACGGCATGGGATTCCTTGAACGGCCCCACCGAAAGCCGCCGCAAAGCCGCAATATGGCCCAGCGAGCCCACCGCCTTGGCCAAATCCCGCGCCAGCGAGCGCATATAGACCCCCTTGCCCGACTGCACCTCGAAAATGGCATGATCGGCATCCGGCCGCTCGGTCAGTTCGAACTTGTCCACCCGCGCCGGGCGGGCTTCCAGCACCACCTCCTGCCCATCGCGCGCCAGATCATAGGCCCGGTCACCATTGATCTTGATGGCGGAATAGATCGGCGGCACCTGCATGATGTCACCAGTGAAGGCCGGCAGCGCCGCACGGATTTCATCATCCGTCGGCCGCGCATCGGTGGTGGCAATCACCGCGCCATCGGCATCATCACTGTCGCGCGCCTCGCCGAATTTCAGCGTGAAGCGATAGGTCTTGGTGCCATCCATCACATAGGGAACGGTCTTGGTGGCGGCACCAAAGGCCACTGGCAGCAGCCCGGTGGCAAGAGGGTCCAGCGTGCCGCCATGGCCCGCCTTCTGCGCATCAAAAGCGCGTTTGACCTTGTTCACCACATCGGTGGAGCCGATGCCCGAGGGCTTGTCGACGATCAGCCACCCATCAATGGGCCGGCCCTTGGGCTTTTTACGGAATTGGCGGGGCATGGGGTTCAGTGCGCAGTGTGAGGGGGGGGGTTGTAGCGATGCAGCGCCGGGGCGCAAGCGCGCTCACCGGCTTCGCCCTCACAAACCCCTCAGCGCCGCGCCAGACGCATCGCCGCCGCCACTGCCTGATCCCGCGCATCGGGGCTGGCGGCCAGCCCGGCGGCGGTCCCCGCGGCATCGGCTTCATTGCGGTTCTGGCTCAGCTTGCGCTTGCCGATCAGCCGCTCCACCCGCAGCACAATTCCCACAATGCCCTTCAACTGGCCGGCAATGTAGCGCTCCGGCGCATCGGTCACCGCCCAGGGCTCGGCCCGCTTTTCCTCATGCGCCCGGGTCAGGCCGCTGACGATCTCATGCAGCCGGCCGCCATCCTCCACCACCTCAATGGGCCCATGCGCATGCACCGCCTCATAATTCCAGGTCGGCACCACCTGATGCGTCTCAGCCTTCGACGGATAGAACGAGGGCGAGACATAAGCCTCCACCCCCTGAAAAATCGCCACCCCCCGGCGCAGCCCATGCCAATGCGGGTTGGCCCGCGCCATATGGCCGATCACCACGCCATCGCTGAATTGCAGCGGCAGATGGGTGATCAGCGGCACATCCTCCGGCCCTTGGGAAACCAGGGTGCAAAGCCG
>Ga0214921_10002127_pt1 | contig 32647 bp, 23 predicted proteins | sample LL1505_MetaG_FD_177992 | JGI IMG/M metagenome (GOLD analysis project Ga0214921, IMG submission 177992) | Freshwater microbial communities from Lake Lanier, Atlanta, Georgia, United States - LL-1505 | ecosystem: Environmental > Aquatic > Freshwater > Lake | place: USA: Georgia | collected... | reverse complement strand
GACAGGTTCTGCATCTCGTTCTGACCGTATGGCTAAATACAATCAATTGATCCGTATCGAAGAGCAATTAGGGGAAACAGCATTTTTCCCAACTAAGGGTAAATTGAAGTTTGGTAATAAATAATCCAACTTAGATTGAAATAAAAAGGAGCTCCATTATTGGGGCTTCTTTTTTGTGTAATTTTTATTGGCGTATTCTAATAACTATGCTAATTTTAGGGTAATCTTTTTTTATGCAAGCAATCAAAAAAATCATTCCATTTATAGCCAATCGTTATTTTATTGCCTGCTTGGCTTTTGTATTATGGATGCTTTTTTTTGATCAACGCAATTTTTTTCTACAAAGAGACCGAGCTGCTGAATTGGAAAAATTAGAGCAAGCTAAAGGATACTATGAAAAAGAAATCTCTACTACGCAAGAACAGTTGAATAATTTACAAAGCAATCCAGGTGCAGTCGAAAAGTATGCAAGAGAGCGCTACCTTTTAAGAAGAGAAGGAGAGGAAGTGTATTTATTTGAAGACACTTTTGCGAACAAGGCGGAGCAGAAAAAATAAGTTTCCCTTTGCATGAAAAAACAAGCACGTTATCAGGGGGTCATTGATTATTTTTTAGCAAATGTACCTATTGCAGAAACAGAATTGACTTACGACAATCCATTCCAACTATTAGTGGCTGTTATACTTTCTGCGCAATGTACCGACAAGCGTGTGAACTTAACTACGCCAGGTATTTTTAAAAAATTTCCGGATCCCGCGTCTATGTCTAAAGCGAGCTTTGACGATTTATTCCCATTGGTACGAAGCATTTCCTATCCCAATAATAAAACAAAACACCTCATTGGGATGAGTCAATTATTGATGGACACCTTCAATGGAGCAGTGCCCATGACGATAGAGGATTTAATAAAATTACCAGGTGTGGGCCGTAAGACAGCCAATGTGATTACCAGTGTGATTGATCAACAGCCTAATATGGCGGTGGATACGCATGTATTTAGGGTGAGTAGAAGAATTGGGTTAGTGCCAATGACTGCAAAAACACCACTCGCTGTAGAGAAAGATTTAATTAAAAATATACCAGCTGTTTTAGTGCATAAAGCGCATCATTGGTTGATCTTGCACGGACGATATACTTGTTTGGCGCGAAGCCCAAAATGCGATAGCTGTGGCATCACTGCATTTTGTAAATACTTTGAAAAAGAAACGAAGAAAAAAGTTTCTAAAATAAAAGAAAACTAATTGTATAAAAAAAGCGCCTTATTTTTTAGAGGCGCTTTTTGATTATAAGTAAGATTCAATCGCTGTTACTAATTCTAGTTTTGTAATTGGAATACCCATGATTTTATTATAGGCTTTTGCATCCACTAAGTATTTGTCTCTGATAATTTTAATTAATTGACCATTGTTAATTTCTGGAATTAAAATGGTTTCAAACCCTGCTAAAATTTCGCCTAAGTTTTTTGGGAAAGGGCGCATATACTTAATGTGGGCGTGACTTACAGACTTTCCTTGACTTTGTAATTGCAATACAGCACTCTTGATGGTGCCATAAGTGGATCCCCATCCAAGTACCAATACTTTTCCTTTTGCTGCACCACTGTCTATTGTTTGCAATGGAATATAATCTGCAATTTTATCAACCTTTGCCTGTCTCATTTTTACCATGAATTCATGGTTCTCTGGGTCATAGCTAACATTACCAGTTTCATGTTGTTTTTCGATTCCGCCAATACGATGCTCTAATCCGGCAGCACCAGGGATCGCCCAAGGTCTTGCTAATTTTTCATCTCTTTTATAGGGTAAGAATTTTTCTTCACCTTCTGCTAAACTTGTTTTGAATTTTACTTCGATCACAGGCAAGTCGGCAGCAGCTGGGAATTTCCAAGGCTCTGCGCCATTGGCAATATAGCCATCACTTAAAAGAATCACCGGTGTCATATGTTGCAAAGCAATTTTCACTGCTTCAAAAGCCATAAAGAAACAATCGCTCGGAGTAGATGCAGCTAGTACAGGAATCGGTGCTTCACCGTTACGACCATAATAAGCTTGCATCAAATCACTTTGTTCGGTTTTTGTTGGTAAACCAGTTGATGGGCCACCTCTTTGGATATTGATAATCAATAAAGGAATTTCTAACATGGTTGCTAAACCAATTGCTTCGGTCTTTAAAGCCATACCTGGTCCAGAGGTAGTCGTTAAACCAATTGATCCACCATAGCTTGCACCAATTGCAGCAGTAATGCCTGCAATTTCATCTTCTGCCTGAAAAGTTTTGATACCAAAATTTTTGTACTTACTCAATTCATGTAAGATATCAGAAGCTGGTGTGATTGGATAAGATCCAAGGAATAAAGGCAGACCACTTTTTTGTGAAGCTGCAATTAAACCCATTGATAATGCTTGATTGCCCATGATACTTCTGTAAGTACCCGGCTCCATCTTTGATTTTTCTACTTTATATCTAGCGTTGAATAATTCAGCAGTTTCACCATAGTAGTAACCTGCTTTCAATACATCAATGTTGCTCTTTAAAATATTTTCTTTTTTACCAAATTTTTCTTCTAAGAAATCAATTGTGTTATCTAAGTTTCTATTGTACAACCAATAAATTAAACCAAGAACAAACATGTTCTTTGCACGATCACGTTCTTTGGTGCCTAATTCTGTATTGGACTTTAATGCTTCTCTTGTCAATTTTGTGATATCCACCTTGGTTAGTTCATAACCATCTAAACTGCCATCTTCCAAAGGATTAATTCCTTCTGGATAAGCAGCAAGCCTTAAATTTTTTGCATCAAACCCTTCTAAATTCGCAATAATTTTTCCACCTTTTTTCAATCCTTTTAGATTTACTTTTAAAGCGGCAGCATTCATCGCTACCAATACATCACATGTATCGCCTGGTGTATATACTGGGTTTGAACTAAAATGTATTTGAAATCCACTCACGCCTGGCAGGGTACCGATAGGGGCTCTAATTTCCGCAGGGAAATCAGGGAAAGTCGCTAAGTCGATTCCTAGTAGGGCGGTATTATTGGTAAATTGCTGGCCGGTTAACTGCATACCGTCTCCACTATCACCAGCAAATTTGATCACGACATCTTGTAAAACAACTTCTTCTTGCATATGCGTCAATTGGATGACAAAGTTACAATGCATCGCCTCTAAAACCACATCTTTTGTATAATTATTCTAATTTCTTGTTTAAGTTTGTCCCTTCAATATCAATGTTTTATGTCCATTTGGTCCCTTTTTTACCTGATTAACCAATGTTTTATGCTTTGGTACGGTGTTAATGAGCCAGGCATCAGACAGTCAGGTCAACCAATAGTGCAAACAATTGTGCAGGAACAGCCGTTTTCTCAAAGTTCATTGGACAGTAACACTAAGTACCTTTACCTAAGTTTTGATGATGGGCCCTTGTTTGGTACTTCAGCTTGTATTGCTATTTGTGAAAATGAAAATGTACAAGCCTCTTTTTTTCAAATTGGATTACACCAATCAAGATCAAAATGGGGTAAGAAACTATACAATCGTATTCTAAGTCGCCCTGATTTATTTTTACTGGGCAATCATAGTTTCTCACATACTTATGGGAAATATGTACAGTTTTACAAGCAACCAGATTCAGCCTTGGCGGATTTTATATATGCAGCTAATGTGTTAAAAACAACGAATAATATTGTTCGATTGCCTGGAAACAATGGATGGAGGACGGACAGCATTCAATTCTCTAGTAAAATGGTTCGACCTTTATTGCATAAATTAGATAGTGCAGGATTTAATGTGGTTGGTTGGGATCTAGAATGGCAATACACAAGCAAGGGGCGTCCGATTCAATCCGCTGCTTTTATGGCTAAGATGGTGGATAGTATGTTTGCCTTAAAAGCGAATAAAACTAAGAATCATTTAGTGGTTTTAATGCACGACCATATGTTCAGAAACGAAACAGATTCTGCCCAGCTTGTAGAATTCATACAATTACTTAAATCTGGCAATCAATACCAATTTGCTCGTTTAGATGCGTATCCTGGTCTGAAAAAATAAAGGATTAACAATTAATATAGATGGCGTTTCGTCGCATTTTTGTATTTTTATAGTACCAAAAATTTAAAATTATGTCAGCATTTAAAACAGGTAATCCAACCTTAACAGAAAAGATATTTGACAAGTCTCTACATGATAATGCCAATGCATTTGGTGTAATGAGTGTACGTGGTACCATTAACAAATTTGGTTTCTTATTATTGATGGTGATGGCTTCGGCCATGTACGTTTGGAATGTTTATGCAGAAGGCAATACCAATACAGCCACCACTTTAATGATTGCAGGTGCAATTGGTGGATTGGTATTGGCATTGGTTGTGATGTTTAAGCCTCAATGGGCTGGATATATCACACCAGCATATGGTATTTTAGAAGGATTGTTCATTGGCGGAATAAGTGCATTTTTCAATGCCATGTTTGCTAATAGTTATCCAAATATTATTTTACATGCAGTAGGTTTAACATTAGGTGTGGCAGTCGCCATGTTCTTTTTGTATAATTTCAGAATCATTACTGTTACCAATAAATTAAGATCCATCATTATGTCCGCTACCATGGGCATTGGTTTATTTTATTTGATTGTATGGATCGCAGGCATGTTTGGATTTGAAATGGGTTTTGCTTTTGATAGTTCTCCATTGAGCATTGGTATTAGCTTATTCATTGTGGGTATTGCTGCATTGAATTTATTATTGGATTTTGATTCCATCGAAAAAGCCGCAGAGATGGGTGCGCCAAAATACATGGAATGGTATGGTGCTTTTGGTTTACTAGTGACCTTGGTTTGGTTGTACTTAGAAATTTTGAAATTATTGAGCAAGTTGAATTCTAAAGACTAATGGAATATAAACGCGGTAGTCTAAGTAACGAGGAGTTGATTCATTTATATGAATCCATTTTATGGCCAAGAATGATTGAAGAGAAAATGTTGGTCTTACTTAGGCAAGGAAAAATCAGCAAATGGTTTAGTGGTATTGGCCAAGAGGCTATTGCAGTAGGCGCTACATTAGCGATGGATCCAACCGAATGGATTATGCCTTTGCACCGAAATTTAGGTGTGTTCACTTCACGCAAAATGCCTTTGACAGATTTATTCAAGCAATGGCAAGGCGACAGAAGTAGTTATAGCAAAGCAAGAGAAAGAAGTTTTCATTTTGGAAGTAAAGCGCATCATGTATGTGGTATGATATCACATTTAGGGCCTCAATTAGCCATTGCGGATGGTGTCGCATTAGCCTATCAACAAAGAGGTCAATTAAAAGCAAGCATGGCATTCACTGGAGATGGCGGAACAAGCGAAGGTGATTTTCACGAAGCCTTGAACGTAGCTGCTGTATGGAATTTGCCGGTTATTTTTATAATCGAAAACAATGGCTATGGTTTAAGTACACCAACCAATGAACAATATAAATGTGATCATTTAGTAGACCGCGCTAAGGGTTACGGGATGGAAGGCATTCGTATTGATGGTAATAATATTTTGGAAGTGTATCAAACTGTGAAAGGAGTTCGTGACTATTGTATCAATCAACAGAAACCTTATTTGATTGAATGTGATACATTTAGAATGCGTGGACACGAGGAAGCAAGTGGTGTAAAATATGTACCAAAGCATTTGATGGAAACTTGGTCATTGAAAGATCCGATTAAAAATTATGAGCAATTCTTAGTGCAGGAAAATGTACTTACAGAAATGCAAGTGGCAGCTATTCGTAACCGATTCAAAGATCAAATGGAAGCGGACCTCAGAAAAGCAATGGAGCCTGAAACATTTGAGCCTTCAATCGCTGATGAATTAGTGGATGTGTTTGCGCCAGTGCCAGAAAGTACCATTCCAGATTTTAGTTTGGTAGAGACGACAAAAAAAACGAATAAAAGATTTATCGAAGCCATCAGTGATGCGTTGAGACAATCGATGGAAAAATATTCAGAGATGATCATCATGGGTCAAGATATTGCTGAATATGGAGGCGCATTTAAAATAACAGAAGGATTTGTAGATCAATTTGGAAAACAAAGAATTAGAAATACACCTATTTGCGAAAGTGCCATTGTAGGCGCTGCTTTGGGTTTAAGTATGGAAGGCATGAAGTCGGTGGTGGAAATGCAGTTTGCAGATTTCGTGACCGTTGCATTCAATCAAATTGTCAATAATTTAGCGAAGATGCATTACCGTTGGGGGCAAAATGCAGATGTAGTGGTACGTATGCCAACAGGCGGCGGTGTGGGCGCGGGTCCTTTTCATTCTCAATCCAATGAAGCATGGTTCACGCATGTACCAGGATTGAAAGTGGTGTACCCATCTAATCCAACAGATGCAAAAGGATTATTGATTGCTGCATTGGCAGATTCAAATCCTATTTTATATTTCGAACACAAAGCTTTGTACAGAAGTGTCGAAGAGGCAATTCCTGATACCATGTATCAAATTGAAATTGGAAAAGCACATATTGTGAAAGAAGGCACAGATGCGACCATCATTACTTATGGTATGGGCGTGCTTTGGGCAAAAGCATATCAACAAGCACATTCGGATCAGTCCATTTATATATTAGATCTAAGAACCTTGTCACCATTGGATTATACAGCGATTGAGTTGGCGGTAAAAGCAACAGGCAAATTGATGCTCTTGCACGAAGACAATTTAACGGGCGGTATTGGTGGTGAGATTAGTGCATGGGTAGCCGAGCATTGCTTTGAACATTTAGATGCGCCAATTATGCGTTGCGCATCTTTAAATACACCCATCCCATTCAATAAAACATTGGAGAAGCAATACATGGCCAATGATCGCTTAGAAGAAATGATGGAGCGTTTATTAAACTATTAATTAAATTTTCATAAGATATAAATCAAGGCCCTCGTTTAAGGGGGGCCTTGAAAAAATCATTAGATCAAAAATAAAAAGCCCCTTAAATTTTCTTAAGGGGCTTTTTATTAATCAGGGTTATTCATTCTGTAAACCCGTAAGAAATTTCCGCCTAATACTTTTTTGATGTCCTGATTGGAATATCCTCGAGCAATCAATGCTTTGGTGAAATTAGGATAATCCAATACAGTACTCAATCCTTGTGGTGCTGAATTAATCCCATCAAAGTCAGAGCCAATGCCCACATGATTTATCCCAATCAATTTAACAATATGATCAAAGTGTTGCATCAATTGTTCAATCGTTGGCTTGATGGCTTCACTTTCTGTTTTATATTTATCCGAAATCATTGTGAATGCGTATTCTCTTTGTATACCTGTAGCCAATAAGGAATCAATTTCTGCACTATGTGTTTTTCTAAATGCCATATCTTTTTTACTAAAGTTACTGTCTACAAATCCAGAAAAAAAGTTCAAACAAATCACACCACCATTTTTTCCGACAGCTTTAATTTGATCGTCTTTTAAATTTCTAGTTACTGGACAAATACTATAGGCGTTACTATGCGATGCAATCACAGGTTTTGTTGTAGTATTGATGGCATCCCAAAATGTTTTTTCTCCAACATGAGATACATCTACGATGATGCCTAATTGATTCATTCTTTGAATGATTTGTTTTCCAAAATCATTCAGTCCTTTTTGTCCTGTATATTTTGAATTTTTTTCGTCAGCATGTGAACTTGCCCATGATGGTGAATTGTTCCAAGTCAATGTCATGTAACGCACACCACGATTATAAAATGTATCTAATCTATTAATATCATCTTCGATCATATGTCCACCTTCTACGCCATACTGTGCAACTATCTTACCAGTTTTTAAAGCAGTTTGAATGGTTTTCCAATCTTTTGCCACCACTATTTTATCTGGATTTCTTGCTGCTACAGCATCTATCGTATCCATTTCGCGCATGGCCCATGCATATGGATTTACTTTTTCGCCATCGCACCAAATGGAAAACAATTGATAATCCAATCCACCTTCCTTGAATCTTTTTAAGTCTGAATGATTGATCCCAGTTAAGTCTTGGTCAAAACTTACTTTCTTTTCGATACATGCCGTAGGTGCGTCATTGTGGGTATCTACTAGGATGGACTTAAAGTGTATTTTTTGTGTAAATCCAGACAAGCTGATAGCGCAAAAAACAAGGGTTAAGTATTTCATTGGTGGTATCCTTTTTATTGACAACTAAAATAGCTATTTTTGCGCATAGCAAAATAACTATGTTAGATAAATTAGAAGCCATAAAAGCAAGATTTGACCAAGTAGGGGTGGCTTTGACCAATCCAGAAATTATTAATAACCAATCCGAATTTGGCAAATACAGTAAGGAATATCGTTCTTTAGAGAAGATCGTTATTCCTTATGAGCGTTATGTGAAGGTCTTGGCAGAACATAAATTTGCAAAAGAATCTTTAAATGGAGATGACGCAGACATGCGTGAATTAGCGAAAATGGAATTGCCTGCACTAGACGAAGAGAAAGAAGCTTTAGAAAAAGAGTTGACTAAATTATTAATTCCAAAAGATCCACAGGACGACAAGAATGCGATCATTGAATTGAGAGCAGGAACTGGTGGAGATGAAGCAAGTTTATTTGTAGGAGATTTATTGACCATGTATACAAGGTATTGTCAGAAAAAAGGATGGAAAGTGGCTGTTGCAAGTGAGAGTGAAGGGTCCGTGGGTGGTTATAAGGAAGTGATATTAGAAGTGACAGGTGAAGATGTATATGGTACCATGAAATTTGAAAGTGGTGTACACCGTGTGCAAAGAGTTCCAAGTACCGAAACACAGGGTCGTGTGCATACCTCAGCAGCAACGGTTGCTGTGATGCCAGAAGCAGAGGAAGTAGATTTTGTATTGAATCCTGCCGATGTGAAAATGGAAACTGCGCGAAGTGGTGGTGCAGGTGGACAGAATGTAAACAAGGTAGAGACCAAGGTTATGTTGACGCATATTCCAACCGGAACAGTGATCATTTGTCAAACAGAGCGTTCACAGTTAGGCAACCGTGAAAAAGCAATGGGTATGTTACGTACAAAATTATTCGAGGAACAAGTGCGTAAACAAGAAGACGAAATTTCAAGACACCGTAAAACATTGGTAAGCACCGGTGATAGAAGTGCTAAAATTAGAACCTATAACTGGCCACAGGGTAGAGTTACAGATCATCGCGTGAATGTGACATCTTATAATTTGGATGCGGTAATCAATGGAGAAATCGAAGAATTTATTGAGGCTTTACAAATGGCAGAGAACGCAGAAAAAATGTTAGTGCAACATTAATGCGCTAAACTTTGTTCCCACTCCCAGGCAGTGCGCATCATCGCTTCCAAATCATATTTGCAATGCCATCCTAATTGTTTAACTGCATGGTCGTTATTGGCATAAATAGAAACGATATCACCTGCTCTGCGTGGTCCAATCTCATAATTTAATTGAACACCAGATACTTTTTCAAAAGCTTGGATTGCCTCTAACACAGTAATACCATTGCCTGTTCCAAGATTAAATACTTCACAACTATTTGGTTGATTGTTTTTGATTGAATATTGAATAGCAAGTGTGTGTGCATGGGCAATATCACAAACATGAATATAGTCTCTAATACAAGACCCGTCTCGTGTATCATAATCATTGCCATGTACTTGCATCTTAGGTAATTTTCCAATAGCAGTTTGTGTAATGGCAGGTACTAAGTTTTGTGGTCGGCCAATAGGTAGTTCTCCAATAGCTATTGAAGGATGTGCGCCTACTGGATTAAAGTACCTCAATAGGATGGTCGATAAAGGATGTGCCAATGCGGCATCTTTCACAATGGTTTCTCCCATCTGCTTAGTGGCACCGTAAGGAGAAGCAGCTGTTTGCAATGGTGTATGTTCAGTTACAGGAATCATTTCTGGATTGCCATAAACAGTACAAGAAGAAGAGAAAATAAAATGCGGTGCATTGTATTTTACTGCCATCTGTAATAAATTTACAAGGGAGCTGATATTGTTCTCATAATAATCTAAAGGTTTTTCAACAGATTCTCCAACTGCTTTATAAGCAGCAAAATGAATGATACCAACAATATCTGGGTTCGCAATAAATACAGCTTCTGTGTCTGTTTTATTGGTTAAATCGATTCTATAATTTTTAATTTTTTTACCTGTAATTTTTTCGATACCTGATAAGGAATCATCTGATGCCCTAGATAAATTATCAATAGAGAGCACATTGAATCCGTTTTCAACCAAATCTACAATGGTATGCGCGCCAATAAATCCACAACCACCGGTAACGAGTATAGTTTGCATTAAAAATTTTTAGAATACAAAGAAACGAAATTATTAGGGAAAAAGTACCAGCTGCTATTGAGGCAAAGTAAATCCAATGGTTGTACCCACATTCAATTGGCTTCTAACATGGATATTTTCACCATGTGCTTCTATAATATGCTTGCAAATGGCCAAGCCTAGTCCTGAGCCTCCAATTTCCCTGCTTCTTGCATCGTCTGTTCTATAAAAGCGCTCAAACAATCTTGGTATATGGGCTTCCTCTATACCAATACCATTGTCACTAATTTCAATCAAGATTTTTTTATCTTCTAAATGGTATACGCTTGCAAAAATTGCTCCATCTATTTTACCATATTTAACGGCATTTGAAAAGATATTGACTAATACCTGATAAATTTTATTTTTATCAGCAAAAACTTCGATAGGTAGTTCACTCCCTTTTTTGAATTGAAATTGTATATTTTTTTTCAGCAATTTTACATTTAAGTTTTGAACCACTTCTGTTATCAAATCTTGTATGATAAAATGCTGCTTCAAAATAGAATCTTTGTTGATTTCTAAATTGGTGATCAGATCCACATCGTTCAAAAGGCTAACTAGACGTTGAACATTTGATTCCGCTTGCCCAATAAATTTTTTACTAAGTATTGGATCTTCTGCTGCGCCATCAGATAATAATTCTAAATATCCTTGAATTGCGAAAATGGGTGTTTTGATTTCATGAGACAAATTTTGTAGAAATTCTTTTCGAAATTGTTCATTGGATTGCAGTTGTTGAATTTCATCTGCTTTTTGTGCGGCCCAATTTTCTACATCTTCTCTTACCTCATCAATGCCTTTACGGGGCAATAAATATTTTTGATATGCTTCTTCTCTTTTACTGGCTTTGGTGTGAGAAATCAACTTGTAAATAAGTTTTATTTTTCTGTAAATGAAAAACTCAAGTATTTGATTTACCAATAAGTAAATGACAATAAAACAAGCAATGAAATAGGCTAAAAGCAATTTCCAATTTGCAATTAATACAAATACACTCAATGCAATCAAGCTTGACATCAATAATGCCGTGAGTAATGCCAATTGTTTTGGCGAAAGGTTTCTTTCTTTAAACATGTTGTGATGGAGTTATCAGAGCCTGGAACAAAGGTATTTAGTTTTGACTAATAGTCAAATTTATATCCAACACCCTTGACAGTTGTGATACATTCGATACCTAACTTTACCCTTATCTTTCTGATATGCACGTCAATGGTTCTATCCCCAACAATCACATCATTGCCCCACACCTGAGATAAGATCTCGTTTCTTAAAAATACACGACCAGGCTGGGCTGCTAACAAATAAAGTAATTCAAATTCTTTTTTTGCCAATACATGCATTACGCCGTTTAAAACAGTTTTATATTGTTCTGAATCAATGACAAGGTCCTTAATTTGTATGGTCTTGGTTTCTGTTGTAGCAGGTTGTATTCTTCTGAACAAGGCACTAATTCTGCTCACAAGTACTTTTGGACTAATCGGTTTATTGATAAAGTCATCTCCTCCTAATTCTAAACCTTTAATATGAGAAGCTTCATCATTCAATGCGGTTAACAATACAATTAAAGTTTTATCAAACTGTTTGTTGTTTCTTAAATATTCACAAACTTCAAATCCATTGCGTTTAGGCATCATCACATCTAAAATGATACAGTCTGGATTAAATTGTCTTGCTTTCTCAATGGCTTCGCTTCCGTCTTTAGCAGATTCAACTTCATAACCTGCTTTATTTAAGTGGAAGCTTATTATTTCGATGATATCTGGCTCATCATCTGCAATGAGTATTTTGATTGGACTATTTTCCATAATTGATAGGGTAAAAATACCCTTAAATCAGCAAATGATTAATATAGTGCTGTATTAATTAATTGTTAACTACCCTGTTTTATAATACACTTTTTGTAAGTAGGTTAGTGCTTTAATAAATGTAAAATATAGGGATTTGCTTTTTTCTCTCTACCCCAAGTGGTTACAGGCCCATGACCTGAGTAGATGGTCATTGTATCTGGTAATGGAAAGAGCTGTGTTTGGATACTTTTGATTAAATCTAATGGATTGCTGCCTGGTAGATCGGTTCTTCCAACGCCATCTTTAAAAATCAAATCTCCACCAATTAAAAAATCTTGTGCTTCATGGTAAAAACAAACACTGCCAGGAGAATGACCTGGCGTCTCAAGTACCTTAAAAACATCTTTCCCAAATTGAATCAATTCATCCTGTTGAATATATTGGACTTTTCCTTTGTATGCATCTGTCGGCACACCCCATCTTGCGCCTCCTTCGGGTAAACGATCAATCACTGCTTGTTCTTTCTGATGAAATAAAGCAGTTAATCCATAAGTTTCACTCACAAAATTATTACCAAACACATGGTCTAAATGACAATGAGTATTAAGTAAAAGCTTGGGCGTCAAATTATTTACACTAATGAAGTTAGCCAGTTGTGCTTGCTCATGTTTTAAATAGCAACCTGGGTCAACAATGATTGCTTCCTTTTCACTATTAAAAAGAACAAAAGTATTTTCCTGAAATGCATTGAAACAAAAACTTTGAATGGTCAACATGATTTAAAATTTAATGCTTGATTGCTTGTAAGATATTTTTTACAATGCCAGGACCTTCATATATGAATCCAGTCCATACTTGCACTAAACTTGCACCTGCATCCAATTTTGCTTTTGCATCTTCTGGTTTAAAAATACCACCACTTGCAATGATGGGTAGCCTGTTACCAATGCCTTTGTATAAATAATCTAAAACATAGTTTGATTTTGTAAGGAGTGGTTGTCCACTTAATCCACCTGCGCCAATGGATTTTGCACGTATCGCATTCGATTCATTTAAAAGGCTACGATCCAGTGTGGTATTGCTTGATACGAGTCCATCAATTTTTACTTCCGAAGTCAATGCAATAATATCATCTAAGGCACTTATTTCTAAATCGGGTGCAATTTTTAAAAGGATAGGTTTGTTATTTTGATTGATCAATTGTAGTTCTGAAAATATTTTTCTCAAAGCTTCTTTTTCTTGCAGTTCACGTAAACCTGGTGTATTAGGAGAACTTACATTCACAACAAAATAATCTACTACTTCCTCTAGTCCAATAAAGTTGGTGCAATAATCTTTCCAGGCATCCTGGTTTTCAGTGACTTTATTTTTTCCAATATTGCCACCAATAATTAATTTGGAATGGCTGTTTAATTTTCTTTCTTTTAATCTTTTTGCAATCGCTTCTACGCCGTCATTGTTAAATCCCATTCGATTGATCAATGCTTTTTGATCTGGGATTCTAAACAGTCTTGGTTGTGGATTACCTGCTTGTGGTTTAGGGGTGACTGTGCCAATTTCAACAAATCCAAAACCTAACATTTCTAAACCATCTAAATGGGCTGCGTTTTTATCAAATCCTGCACCAAGGCCCACTGGATTGGGAAAATGTAAGCCAAAAACGGTCTTGGATAAACTTGGATCCTGCACTTGAAAATGGTTGCTTAACCAGGAATTCAATAGGGGCATTGCTGCAGCCATATCTAAGCCTTTCATAGAAACCTGGTGTGCAGTTTCAGGAGGTAATAAAAACAGGCTGTTTCTGATGAATGGATAGATCATGGCTCAAATTTACAATGAAATATTTAGTTGCATAAACAACTGTTTGTAAAAAAGCTTACATTTATGGCGTCAATTAAAGACTTTTTTATGCAAGAAGCTTACATCGTAGCGGGATTTAGAACAGCAGTGACCAAAAGTAAAAAAGGGGGGTTCCGATTTATGCGTTCAGACGAATTAGCGATTGAACTTATTCAGGGTTTAATGAAATCCCTACCTACATTGGAACACAAATTAATAGATGATGTGATTGTTGGGAATGCAGTGCCTGAAGCAGAACAAGGTTTACAATTTGGTAGAATCATTGCTGCAAAAGCTTTGGGAATAGAAGTGCCAGGCATCACCATCAATCGTTATTGTGCAAGTGGTTTAGAAAGTATTGCCATGGCGACTGCAAAAATCAGAACAGGTATGGCAGATTGTATTATTGCAGGGGGTACAGAATCCATGTCCATGGTGCCTACTGCAGGTTGGAAAACAGTTCCAGCGTATTCGATTGCAAAAGACGAACCAGATTTTTATTTATCTATGGGTTTAACTGCAGAAGCAGTGGCCAAGAAATACAGTGTTACCAGAGAAGATCAAGATGCGTTTGCATTGGCTTCTCATCAAAAAGCGAAACAAGCCATTGACAATGGTTATTTCAAAAAAGGTATCCTGCCAATTGAAATCACTGAAACTTATCTCAACGAAAACAATAAGAAAGCGACACGTAACTTCACAGTAGATACAGATGAAGGTGTTCGTGCAGACACGACTTTGGAAGCTTTGGCAAAATTAAAACCAGCTTTTGCTTTAAAAGGAACTGTAACTGCTGGCAACTCCTCACAAACAAGTGATGGTGCAAGCTTCGTGGTCGTTATGAGTGATCGTTTAATGCAGTCCTTAGGGCTCAAGCCAATTGGAAGATTGGTAAACTGCGCAGTAGCTGGTGTGCATCCAAGAATTATGGGGATTGGACCAATTGAAGCAGTTCCAAAAGTATTGAAGCAAGCAGGCATGAACCTAGACCAAATAGACCTATTTGAACTCAATGAAGCCTTTGCTTCACAGGCTTTAGCAGTGATTAGAACGCTTGGTTTAGATCAAAATAAAGTCAATATCAATGGTGGTGCAATTGCCTTAGGTCATCCTTTGGGTTGCACTGGGTCCAAGTTAACTGTACAGATAATCAATGACTTAGAGCGCTTAAATAAGCGTTATGGTATCGTTACCGCCTGTGTGGGAGGGGGTCAGGGTGTGGCTGGTATCATCGAAAAACTCTAAAATAACGTTCATCCATTTTTTATTGATTTTTGGGTAAAATGCAATAGCTTAGAACTTCATTATTTTAAAAAGAAAATAAAGTTCATATGCGTATTATTACCCTTGGTTCTATGCTATTGGCAACTGTCTTGACAATCAGTCAAGCGAGTGCTCAAAAACTAAAGAAAGCAGCTGTTGCACCAGTAGCTACTACCGAAAAAGTAGACATCAACAAAGTATTTAAAGATTGGAAGCCAAGAAATATTGGACCAGCAAGTATGAGTGGACGTGTAACGACCATTGATGCAGAAGTTGCGAATCCAAATCATATCTGGATTGGCGCAGCATCAGGTGGTGTTTGGAAAACATACAATGCCGGTGTAAGTTGGACACCAGTTTTTGACGAACAACCTATTTTAAATATTGGTGCTTTAGCAATTCAACAATCTAATCCAAGCGTTGTTTGGGTTGGTACTGGAGAAGGTAATCCAAGAAACTCAATCAGCATAGGAGAAGGTATCTACAAAACAATGGATGCAGGTAGAACTTGGAAGCGCATGGGTTTAGAGCTAACTAGAAATATCCATAGAGTCATTATTGACCCAACTAATCCAAATACAGTGTATGCTGGTGCGATTGGTAATCCTTATGGTCAAAGTAAAAACAGAGGTGTATACAAAACAACAGATGGTGGAGATACTTGGAATCAAATTTTATTTACCAATGACACTTCTGGTCCTGGTGATATGATTATGGATCCTTCTAATCCTAATAAATTATTTGTGGCTATGTGGCATCATTATCGTAATCCATATCATTTAGAAAGTGGTGGAAAGGGAAGTGGATTATATATGACCATTGATGGTGGTAAAAATTTCATTAAATTAGGAAAAGAGCATGGTTTACCTGACGGTGATTTAGGTCGTATAGGTATTACGATTAGCCGTTCAAATCCAAATATGGTGTATGCCTTGATAGAATCTAAGAAAAGTGGTTTGTATAAGAGTGAAGATGGTGGCTATTCTTGGAAATTAGTGAATGGTCAAAAGTCTATTGTAGACAATCGTCCTTTCTACTTTCAAGACATCATTAGTGATCCATTGAATGAAAATACATTATGGTATATCAGTCAAACAGTTCAAAAAAGTATTGATGGTGGAAAGAGTTTTGAAACCATTATTCCTTACAGTGGTATTCATCCAGATCACCATGCATTTTGGATACACCCAACCGATAACAAATTTATCATTGATGGAAATGATGGGGGTATAGGTATCACACGTGATGGTGGAAAAACATGGATGTTTGATGAGAAAATTCCCGTAGGGCAATTCTATCATATTAATGTAGACAATGAAATTCCTTATCACGTGATGGGAGGTATGCAAGATAATGGTTCTTGGAGAGGCCCTGCTTATACAACGACACAAGGTGGTATTCGCAATTTTGACTGGGATAATTTATGGGGTGGAGATGGATTTGATGTAATGCCTGATGCAGAAGATGCGAATTGGGTGTATGCAATGAGTCAAGGTGGTAACGTAGGAAGATACAATACTGTAACAGGACAATCTTCTTATATCAAGCCGCCAGCACCGGATTCAAAAACATTATTAAGATTTAACTGGAATGCTGCAATTGCCCAAGATCCATTTGATAAAAAAACAATTTATTTCGGATCTCAATTTTTACACAAGAGCACCAATAAGGGCGCTGCTTGGGAATTGATTTCTCCAGATTTAACAACCAATGATAGTGCTAAAATTGACCAAAGAGACAATGGTGGACTAAGTATTGATATTACTGGTGCCGAAAATTTTTGTACGATTATTTGTATTGCACCAAGTGCGGTACAAAAAGGTTTAATCTATATTGGTACAGATGATGGTAAGGTTCAAATGACAAGTAATGGTGGTGCAACTTGGACCGATTTAACAGCCAATATTACCGGCCTACCTAAAGGTGCATGGATCCCTCAAATTAGAACTTCTGCATACAATGCAAATGAAGTGTTTGTAGTGGTAAATAATTATAGACAAGGTGATTTTGCACCTTATATTTTTAGATCAATGGATGCTGGAAAAACTTGGACAAATATGGTGGATGAAAAGAAAGTCACAGGTTATGCATTAACAGTATTACAAGATCCAACTGAACCAAATTTAATTTTTGTAGGAACAGAACAAGGTATGTATATCAGTTTGGACAATGGTGTGCAATTCCAACAATGGAAAAATGGATATCCAGCTGTATCAACTTATGATTTTGCAATTCAAGAAAGAGAAGCAGATTTAGCTATCGCTACTTTTGGAAGAAGCTTATGGGTATTGGATGATATCAGACCTTTAAGAAAACTAGCTAAAGCACAATCAGCTAAATTCTTTATGAGTGTACCTCCAGCTGCAATCAATTTATCTATTAAGAATTCACCTTATGAGTGGAGTACATGGGGAATGTGGGATGCGCCAAATAAACCAACAGGCATGGCTATCTCAATCTACTCAACTGATACTGTGAAGAAAGCAAAAGTGCAAATCAAAGACGCAATGGATAGTGTCATTAGAAATTTGAATGTAAAATTAGATTCTCCAGGTTTGAATAGAAGCTATTGGGGTTTTGAGCAAAAAGGAAAAAGAGGCGCGGGTGCACCAAAATCTGGTGGCGGCGGATTTGGCCGAAGAATGGCAGAAGGCCCAGCTGATGCAAGCCCTGCAGAAGAAAGAGAATTTACCGGCAGAGATGTATTACCTGGTAAATACAAAGTAGTGGTTACTGCTGGTAATTGGAAAGATTCAGCCATGGTTGATGTGACAGACGATCCAAGACTTCCAAGTAAAAACGAAGTGGTACTTGCGCAGGATAAATTATTAGATCAATTGCAAGTAGTTGCAGATAAATACAATGCTGCACAAGACCAGTTGGATGATGCTGATTTAATTTTAGTTCAATTAAAAGCAGAGTGGAAAGATAAAAAAGATAAAGGCTTGGATAGCTTGAATAAAGTGCATAAAGCCATAACTGAAAAAGTGAAAAACTTAAGAGAAATGATGGTGGGCAAAAAACAAGAGAAGCAAGGTTACGGTACCGTAGCAACAATCACGCCAATAGGTATTATCCGCAATGCAAGTATGCTTGTAATGGGTAAGACTTCTATGCCAGGTGCACAAGAAGATCGTGCCATTGCTGAAGCGAAAGTGGCAGCTGATGATGTTGTTACAAAAGTGAATGCATTCTTTGCAAAAGATTGGGCAGACTTTAGAAAATTAGTTGAAGCAACACCAATTAAAAAATTCAAAGAAATAGAAGCGATTAAATAATGACGCAGCCCTCCGATTGGAGGGCTCGTTATTTTAACTATTCAAACAAGGATTATTCATTATAAATTTCAATTATGAAAAAACTACTTTTTGTATTTGCGGCATTGGTTGGACTAGTTGCTATTAGTCCAGCACAAGCACAAAAGAAAAAACCAACTGAAACAATCAAACCAGTTGAATTGGCACAAGACCCAATTATTAAAGCACAAAGTTTTAGACTTGTGGGCCCGTTCAGAGGTGGACGTGCTGCAGCAGGTGTTGGTTCCTATACTGATGTAAACACGTTTTACATGGGTGCAACAGGCGGTGGTGTTTGGAAAACAACCGATGCTGGTAATAACTGGAAAAATATTTCTGACGGCTATTTTGGTGGAACGATTGGCGCGATTGCGATTGCACCTTCGAATGAATCTATCGTTTATGTTGGCGAAGGGGAGAACTCCATGCGTGGTAATGTGAGCGAAGGTTTAGATGGCATGTGGAAGTCAACAGATGATGGAAAGACTTGGAAAAATATAGGCTTAAAAGAGGCACGTCATATAGTGCGTTTGATTGTGCATCCAAAAAATCCAGATATTGTATGGGCTGCTGTGATGGGTCATTTATTTGGTCCAAATGAAAACAGAGGTGTGTACAAGAGTTTAGATGGTGGAGCTACATGGAAAAGAGTACTGTACGTGAATCCACAAACTGGCGCGAGTGATTTAATCATTGATCCAAGTAACCCAGATATTATGTATGCGGGTACATGGGAATTGATTCGTACGCCATACAGTTTAGAAAGTGGTGGTGCGGGTTCTGGTATGTATAAAAGTACAGATGGTGGAAATACTTGGACGTCTATTAAAAATAATAAAGGACTACCTAAGGGTGTTTGGGGTATTGTAGGTGTGGCGGTTGCAAAATCTAATACCGATAAATTATATGCATTGATTGAAAATGCAAATGGTGGATTGTATGTATCTAATGATGCTGGAAAAACTTGGGAATTAGCAAGTAGCGATAACAATATTCGTCAGCGTGCATGGTATTACACCAAAGTATTTGTTGACCCGGCGGATGAAAATAAAGTGTATTGTCCGAATGTAAATTTTATGGTGTCTTCTGATGGTGGTAAAAGTTTTACTTCTTTAAGAACACCACATGGTGATCACCATGATTTATGGATAGATCCTAAGAATGGAAAAAGAATGATTGTGTCAGACGATGGCGGTGCGCAAGTGAGTATGGATGCAGGCAAAAACTGGAGTACGATGATGAATCAGCCAACTGTGCAAGTGTATCGTTTGAGTACGGACAATAGTTTTCCATACCGAATCTTAGCCGCACAACAAGACAATTCCGCATTCAGAATTAAGTCAAGTACTTATGGTGCATTCATTGGCGAAAGTGATTTTGATGTGACTGCGGGTGGCGAAAGTGGTTATATTGTGGCTGATCCATTGAATAGCGATATTGTATATGGTGGATCTTATGGTGGCTTGATTACACGCTATGACCATAAAACTGGAGAGAATAGAGTGATCAATGTATGGCCAGATAATCCAATGGGTGCAGGCGCAGAAGTAATGAAATACCGTTTCCAATGGAACCATCCAATCTTCTTCTCTCCACACAATCCAAAGAAATTATATACCGCGGGTAACCATTTATTTTCTTCAGAAAATGAAGGGGCAAGTTGGAACATGCTATCTCCAGATTTAACGACAGATGATAAAACAAAACAAAAAAGTTCTGGTGGACCAATTACACAAGATAACACGAGTGTAGAATATTACTGTACCATTTTCACTGCTGCAGAATCACCGGTTGAAAAAGATTTATTATGGACAGGTAGTGATGATGGTTTGATTAATGTGAGTAAAGATGGTGGTAAAACATGGACAAATGTAACACCAAAAGATGCCCCTAAATGGATGATGTGGAATAGAGTAGAAGTAGATCCTATCAGAAAAGGAACTGCTTATTTTGCAGGAACTAGGTATAAATTAGATGATTTTGCTCCTTATATCTACAAAACAACAGACTATGGTGCTACATGGACAAAAATCACTAATGGAATTGACCCAATGCACTTTACAAGAGCGATTGTTGCAAGTCCAAGAAAAGCAGGTGTCTTATTTGCTGGAACTGAGTATGGATTGTATGTATCTATAAATGATGGTGCTTCTTGGGAGCGCTTCCAATTAGATTTACCTGTTACACCAATTACTGATTTATTGATTAAAGATCAAAACTTGATTGTGGGAACACAAGGAAGAAGTATTTATGTTTTAGATGACTTATCTTTTATCGAAAACTTCCAACCAGCCCCAACAGTAAATCAAGTATTTCCTATTGCAAATACATATCGTGTGCCTCCACAAATGGGTGGTAGAAGAGGACGTGGTGTTTCTGTAAGTATGCCAGCGAATGTTGGCATGAATCCTGCTAAGGGTGTGGTGATTAAATATTGGAATGTAAACACCTCTGATTCATCTAAAGTAGAAATCGTGATCATGGATGACCAGAAAAAAGTGATCAAAAAAATAAACCAATCAGAAGTAGGTGGTCCAAGCAGCGAAGCTGGATTCCAAAGTTTTGTTTGGAATATGTACCATAAAGAAGCAGAAAAACCAGAGCCTGGTTTGATTCTTTGGAATGGTTCAACAAGCCCAGTATTGGCAGCGCCAGGTAAATACACTGCGAAAGTGACTATTGATAATACGGTGACTGAACAACCATTTACAATTGTTGCCGATCCAAATTATAAAGTGTCCGATGCAGATTTAAAAGCGCAGGAGCAGTTCTTATTAAAGGTTGCTGGTACATTTAGTGAGATCATGAAAAACCTAAAGAGTATTAAAGAATTACGCGCACAGATTGGCATGTTACAAAAGAAAACAAAAGATTCTTCCTTCCAAAAACAAGCAAAAGAAGTGTTGGCTAGTTTAACTTCAATCGAAGAAGCATTGCATCAAACAAAAGCGAAGAGCGGACAGGATGTTTTGAATTTTCCAATTCGCTTAGATGATAAAATTGCTGGAGTATTTGAATCAGCAGCATCTGGGTACACTGCTCCTACACAACAAGTTCAAGGAGTGTATGAATTGTTAAAAGGGCAAGTAGATGCTGAATTTAATAAGCTTGAGACATTAAAGAAAACAGGTGTTAAAAAATTAAATGAAGCTGTACATCAATTGGCCATTCCAATCATTGGTGGGTAATTGATTTAAATCATTGAGTCTATAAATTACCTAAAAAAGAGGTCCCAATAATTCGGGACCTCTTTTATTTTAATTCACTTCATACACCTGGTAGGGTATAATTTTTTCTATTCAAAATCTGTATATAGTAAATATTTTTTACGCATTTGCTTGAATGCAGTAAGTCCTGGTTGCCAGCTAGCTCTAATCGTTCCTGCAGATTGACCTGATTTTAATTGCTCCATCAATACTGCATTACCTGCTAATTTATTAAAGAAGTAGTCGGTGGCTAATTTTGATTTAGGCTCAATAAAAAAACTATCTTTTTCTGGGAATGCTTGGTACATCTCTATAATTAAATCCAGATCAATCTTATTAGGTGCTTGTTGATTGCTTAAATCCCAACCATAACAAGTTTGTCCATATAATTTAGAACTCATGGCGCCCGTTATTGGTCCAGGAATAAAGCTAAAACTTTTGCCTTTGATACTTGGATGGCCAATATGCGCAAATGCATGCGCAGTGCCGCGTCCCTCACTCATCACCGATCCTTCTATTAAACAGGTTGTTGGATACCAATAGATGGCATTCATGTCTGGTAAATTTGGTGATGGTGCAATATTGAAAGTGTACAAGGATTTGTGGTCATAATTTTTACAGGCAATCACCGTAAATTGAAGTGGACTTGCTGTTTTATTGATATTACTATCTGCTGGTGCAGTCAACCATTTTTCACCAACAAGCATCTTTGCATATTCGCCAATCGTCATGCCATATACTGTAGGGATCTGCTTCTTGCCAACAAAACTACTAAAGGGTTTTTCCAATACAGGTCCATCTACATAATGCCCATTTGGATTAGGACGATCTAAAATAACCAAAGGCTTATTATTGGCCCATGCTGCTTCCATGTAGTATTGTAGAGACGAGATATATGTATAAAAACGTGTGCCCACATCCTGAATATCAAATAGCAACACATCCACATCCATCAGGTCCGCTTCACTCGGCCCATATTTTTTTCCATAAAGCGAAACAATTTTTACACCTGTTGCCTCATCAATCCCGTCCTTGGTTTTTTCACCAGCATCTGCTGTGCCTCTAAGACCATGTTCTGGCGTAAATACTTTTTGTATTTGAATCCCACTTGCAAGTAAAGTATCTATTAAATGTTTTTTGCCTACTGTAGCCGTGTGGTTGGTAAACAAGCCCACTCTTTTATTTTTTAAAAGTGGCAAATACTGCGCAGTTTGATAAGCCCCAGGTAAAATAGGTGCTGTTTTTTGGGCCACTGTATTTAAACTTAAAAAAAGTAATACACTGGCTAAGCAAATCATCGTTTTGTTTTTCATACGCTAATTTAAATATTTTCCAACAATAGGCATTCTTCTTCCCACGCCGAATGCTTTTGGCGATATCCGAATAATTGGACAAAATTGATTGCGTTTGTATTCGTTGGTATTGACCATTTTTAAAGTACGATCTACCATTGCTCCGTCAAATCCAAGCGCTTTGATGTCGGCAGGGTCTGAGCGTTTTTCAATGTATTGGTATAAAACTTGATCCAATAAAGCATAGTCTGGCAGACTATCACTGTCTTTTTGATCTGGTCTTAATTCTGCACTTGGTGCTTTTTCAATAATATTTTTTGGAATGATTGTTTTATTTGAATTAATGTAATTGGCTAATTCATACACTTGTAATTTATAACAATCCCCTAGAACACCCAATCCACCAGCCATATCACCATACAATGTACCATAGCCTGTCGCCAATTCACTTTTATTAGACGTATTCAATAAAACATAACCTAATTTATTGGCAATGGCCATCAAGATATTTCCTCTCGACCTGCTTTGGATATTCTCTTCTGCTAAAGAAAAAGGCAGGTCTTTAAAAATTGGTTTTAAAGTATGTAAAAAACTTTCATACACCTCTTTAATTGGAAGGATATCGAATGGATTGCCTAAGTTTTTACTTAACTCAATCGCATCATCTACAGAATGCTCAGTTGAGAAGGGAGAAGGCATTAAAATAGCGTAGACATTTTCTTTACCAAGCGCTTCGCAAGCAATAGCAAGGGTGACAGCGGAGTCAATCCCTCCAGAAGAACCTAGAATGGCTTTTTTAAAACCCATTTTATTAAAATAATCCTTCACACCTAAAACCAATGCTTTATACACTTGATCGATATTTAATGCGGGCACTAAATTAGCTGGATTCAATTCCTTACTTGGGACAGATGCTGCAGGTTCAAGGATCGGCGCATTGATGGTGCCATCCTCATTGCATTCAAAAATTTCCATAGCAGATTCAAACATGGGTAAGGCACCACATAAATTTGCATCTTTATCAAATACTAAAGAAGCGCCATCAAATACAATTTCTGTTTGACTTCCAATAGCATTGCAGTAGAATAAAGGTTTTTTATATTTGACCACATTAGATTTTATGGTGGCTTTACGATCTTCGTCATGTGTGTAATCAAATGGAGAGGCACTCAGGTTTAGTAAAATATCTGGGGACTGCTGCATCATTTTATCCATCGGGCAAATGGTGTACAAAGGGTTGTCTCCAAGGTTCCAAATGTCTTCACAAATCGTGATTGCCAAATTTTTTCCTTTAAAGGGAACGACTTTCCACTCGCTTGCTGGTTCAAAATATCGATTCTCATCAAATACATCATAAGTAGGCAATAATGTTTTATGAATCTCTGCTTGTATTTTTTGTTCGTAAAGAAAAAAGGCTGCATTGTACAAAGGCTTCCCTTTTTCATTGGTATTGTGTGCAGGCGCGCCAATCAATACGCCAATGGTGTCTGCTGCTTTTCTAATGATATCCACGCTAGCATAACATTGATTGATAAAATCATTGAACTCCACAAAGTCTCTTGCAGGATAACCACAAACACTCATTTCGCTAAATAAAATTAAATCGGCACCTTGTTGCTTTGCGCGTTCAATTGCGTCAATGATCTGTTTAGTGTTGGCCTCGAAATTACCAATATGATAATTCTGCTGGGCGATACAAATTTTCATGCACCAAAGGTCGGTTTTTAAAAGAAATAACCTCGCTTTTTTTGTACTTTCGAGGATGCGAATAACCGTTTTATTGTATGGATTGATAGGGCTTGCCCTAACAGGATGCTCAAGTCCAAATGAAGACCCTGCGCAGCTTGGACCAACCCCAAAGATGACTGAAATTCGATTTGACAGTGCCTTCTTTGCCATGGACAGCTTGCATTTTGAGTCAGATTTAGCCAAATTGGTCCAACAATACCCTCAATTTTCAGAAGATTATTTTAACCGAATTTTAATGCTGTCTCCAAAAAAGGAGTCTAAAAAAATATGGGCATTTTATAAAGCCTATCGCCCAATCTTTAAAGCAACAACCCAAATTCAAGCATCCAAAAAAGCGACACCTGAAATTACTGCAGCTTTTAAAAGATTCCATTTCTATTTCCCAACCTATACTTTGCCAAAGCAATTAATTTATTTTATTGGACCACTCGAAACTTATGGAAATGTAGTGACAAAAGATGGACTAGCTATTGGACTTCAATTATATATGGGAGCAGCATCAAGTTGGTATTATTCCGAACAAATCAATACCATCTACCCAACTTATATTAGTCGCCATTTTGCACCTGAATATATTGTAGTCAATAGCGTACAAAATATATTGAACGACTATGATCCATTAGTCTTAAATGGGAAACAATTGATTGAACAAATGATTGAAATTGGTAAGCGTCAATATATATTGAGCCAATGCTTGCCAAACGCTTCTGATACACTATTGTTGGGCTATACAAACAATCAATTAAAAGCAATCGAAGAAAGTCAAGGAGATATTTGGAGTTTTTTATCAAGTCAAAACAGGCTTTTTTCTGTGGATCCAAGTTTGACAAGCGCAATCTTAATAGAAGCGCCTTATAACGATTATTTTGGAGAAGATATACCAGGCAATGTAGGTAAATACATTGGCTATGGAATTGTAAAATCTTGGATGAAACAACAAAAAGGAAAGTCAAAAAACGATCTTAATCTATTATTGAAAACACCAGCAAAGACCATATTTGATCAAACTAATATTGATTTTTAGCCCTAAAAAATATTTTAATAAGTAAGATAAAAATACTTTAAGCTGAAAGGCTTAATTTAATTTTACAGGCGCAATCATTTTGAATGCAGGAATTTTAACTTGAATAGCTTCTCTATTTTCAACGTTTTCCATATTGTAGTAACCTTGCATTTTACCTAGTTCTGTCTTTAAATTACAGCCACTCACATATTGATATTGCTTGCCGGGCATAATTAAAGGTTGAACACCTACCACGCCTTCGCCTTCTACTACTCTGTGTTCGCCATTGCTGTCAAATATCTCCCAAAATCTACGAAGTAATTTTACAGGAAATGAGTTGTGATTTTCGATCGTAATGCGATAAGCAAACATAAAATCTTGCTGTAAAGGGTTGCTATAATCTTTTTGGTAAAAGGTTTCAACACTTACTTCTATTCCTTCTGAAATGGTAGAAATCATGACCGTTCTGATCAAAAGTAACTTGCAGAGTATACTGCTGTATAAAATTAGGAAATATTTTCCTGAGCAACCCCAAAAAGAAGGGCTATTTTTTTTAAAGCAGGACGAACTCACCTAACTTTGCGGAAGCGTTTGCAAAATATCTTTTCAAACCCATTTTTTACTATAAAAACTGACTAAAATGAAGATAGCTGTAGCTAAAGGTGATGGAATCGGTCCAGAGATTATGGAAGCAGTAATAGGCGTATTCAATGCGGCTAAAGTACCATTGGAATACCAGTATGTAGACATGGGGAAATGGGTATTTGATAAAGGATTTAGCATAGGAATGACCCCAGAAGCAAAAGAGGCGATTGAGCAATTAGGGATCCTATTTAAAGGTCCAATGGAAACACCAAAGGGGAAGGGTGTAAAGAGTGTGAATGTGACTGCTAGAAAAACATGGAACACGTATGCCAACGACAGAAAATTTCAAACTTTAAGTGGGGTAGATACTGTTTTTAGTAAAGCGGGTATCAATATTGATTTAACCATTGTGCGTGAAAATATCGAAGATACTTATGGCGGTATCGAACATATGTTAACACAAGATGTGGCCATTGCTAGAAGATTCATAACAAGAGGTGGAAGTGAACAAGTAATTCGTTATGCATTTGAAATGGCACAAAAAAAAGGTGCAAGAAGAATTACATGCGGACATAAGGCCAACATCATGAAATTAACGGATGGTCTTTTCTTGGAAGTATTTAATGAGATTGCAAAAGAATATCCAAATTTAAAAGCGGATGATGTGATTGTAGATGACCTATGTATGAAATTGGTAAGTCGTCCAGACTTATTCGATGTAATTGTATTAACTAATCTACAAGGAGATATTGTGAGTGATCTATGCGCTGGATTAGTTGGTGGACTTGGGTTTGCGCCATCTTCAAATATTGGTGATCATATTTCTATTTTTGAAGCAGTACATGGCACTGCCCCAGATATCGCCGGTAAAAATATTGCTAACCCAACTTCATTATTATTGAGTGGATTGAATATGTTGCGTCATTTAGGTATGATGGAAAAAGCAGTTATGATTGAAAATGCATTATTGTATACATTGGAGTCGGGCGTGCATACAGGAGATTTTGGAGATAAGTCTATACCTTCAGTGAACACGACTGTTTTTGCACAGACCATTATTGATAATTTTGGCAAACAACCAACACAAAATCCAAAACCTAATTTAAAAGACTTTGATTTTGTACCTACCAATAGTGCAATTACAAAAAACCCAATGTTGCTAAGTTCAAAGAACGAAGCGCATAAAATTGTTGGAGCAGATTTCTTTATAGAAACTACTTTACAACCAAATGAGTTGGCTGATATAGCAATTAAACAAGAAAAAAATCAATTGAAATTGGTTACGATTTCTAATAGAGGAACACAGGTTTGGCCAACAGGTTCTGTTTTCACCAACCTGGTGAATCAATATCGTATTCGATTTGAAACCGACCCTGCAAGTCCGCTTACACAAGTAGACATTTTAGATTTATATACTGCGCTATCTAAAGATTTTAAGATTAGTTCACTAGAAATCTTAAGCATGTGGGGTGATAAAAAAGCATATAGTTTAGCTCAAGGACAATAAGCGATCTGGTATTTACTTTTATCTGCCTTAATTTGCCCTTATTTGCTATAAAATTGCCAATTTCGGTGGGAAAAAATACATTTTTAGCGTAATTTCACGACTCAATTACAAATTAGCTTTTTACCTATGGCAGAAGTAATATTAATGCCCCGTTTGAGCGATACCATGACTGAAGGTGTTGTTGCGGCTTGGCACAAAAATGTGGGGGATACCGTAAAAAAAGGTGATTTATTAGCCGAGATTGAAACGGATAAGGCAACCATGGAATTGGAGAGCTATCAAGATGGTATTTTATTACATATAGGCACACCTCGTGGTGGCAAATTACAAGTAAACGATTTATTAGCCATTTTTGGAAAAGCAGGGGAAGATGTAACTGCTTTGATAGCTCAAAATACAGGTGGTGGATCTGCGCCAGCGCCGGCTGAAAATGCAACAAGTGCACCTGCTACTACAACTGCTGCTCCATCTACACCTACTATAGACGTTTCAGCAATGGAAGAAGTGGTATTGATGCCAAGATTAAGTGATACAATGACCGAAGGTGTGATCGCAGGATGGCATAAACAAATAGGAGATACTGTTAAAAAAGGAGAAGTACTAGCAGACATCGAAACCGATAAGGCGACGATGGAATTAGAATCATATAAGGATGGAATTTTATTATACCAAGGTGCTAAGGCTGGAGAAAAGATTTTAGTGAATGATTTACTTTGTATCATTGGACAACAAGGTTTGGACATTGCTCCAATTGTTGCTGCAATTAAGGGTGGCGCATCGACAGCCGCACCAGCGACTGCTGCACAACCAGCCCCTGCTGTAATTACTGCTCCAACTCCAACTACAAGTACGGTGACACCTTCTACAACACAAGTGGTTAATGAAGGAAGAATTTTCGCTTCACCTTTGGCTAAAAAAATTGCAAAAGAAAAAGGCATTGATTTAAAATTTGTAAAAGGCACAGGTGAGCATGGAAGAATTACAAAAACAGATTTAGATAATTATACGCCAGGCAGTACTTCAAGTGTTGCAAGATCATCGGCTCCAAGAAATTCCAATTTTGTTGGTCAAGTAAGTTTTGTAGATACGCCGGTTTCTCAAATGCGTAAAACAATTGCGAGACGTTTAAGTGAAAGTTTATTTACAGCGCCGCATTTTTATTTAACCATGAAAATTAACATGGATGCGACCATTGCTGCAAGAACTGTAGTAAATGAAACTGCACCTGTTAAAATAAGCTTTAACGATTTTATTGTTAAAGCAGTGGCCCTTTCATTAAAACAACATCCAAAAGTAAATAGCAGCTGGTTAGGCGAAGTCATTCGCGAAAACCATCATGTCAATATTGGTATTGCCGTAGCGGTAGACGAAGGGTTATTGGTGCCTGTACTTCGATTTGCAGACGGACTTTCATTGGATGAAATAAGTGTATCTGTAAAAGAGTTTGCTAAAAAAGCAAAAGATAAAAAATTACAACCTGCAGATTGGGAAGGAAGTACTTTCACCATTTCTAATTTAGGTATGTTTGGAATAGATGCATTCACTGCAATCATTAATCCGCCAGACGCTTGTATTCTAGCGGTAGGTGGTATTGCACAAGAACCCGTTGTAAAGCATGGTCAAATCGTTCCAGGTAATGTGATGAATGTGACTTTAAGTTGCGACCATAGAGTTGTAGATGGTGCAACAGGATCAGCTTTCTTACAAACTTTAAAAAGTTATTTAGAAGAACCTATAAGAATGTTTGTGTAATTTATTGGAGCTTTATGAAATATAAGCTCCAATAAATTCTTCTCTAATGATATTAAAAAAGCCTAACTCAAGAGTTAGGCTTTTTTATTTTACTATAATGATTTTTTCGAGGGGCCCCATAAACGGGCCCTCGTTTTTTTCATTTATAAATTATCTAAGCCCTTATTAATTTTTACTATAATGATTTTTTCGAGGGACCCCATAAACGGGCCCTCGTTTTTTTTAATACGATCTGTAAGTAATAAAGTAGTATTTAAAAAAAAGCCCGATCAAAATGATCGGGCTTTTTTCTTAATCTAAATCACATCCTATTGGGGCTCCTGGAGGAATGACTACAGGTTTAGGAAGGATAATGTCTTCAGGATCATCGATTCTGCTAATCGCATATTGGTAATGTGCTGTAAGTTTAGGATTGCTTATAGAAAGACTCTTTAATTTTGATTTCAATTGATTCAATCTATTCGCACAGATACTTTTCACTTCAAAATTAGCATCGCTACTTTGGCTCAAGCCAATTAACCAGCTTAAAGTTTGTTGTTGCGTTTGTAATTGAATTGAACTCGCTAAGCCAGATACCGCAGGCGCATACCATGTATTCACTAAAATAGCATCTAAGACATCATCCCATCCCATTCTGCCTGCTCTTGCCTTATTTTGTACTAAACGGTTGGCCCTTTCTGCATTGAATAAAAAAGATAATTCAAAATCGACTAAAGCTTCTGCTGGAGACAATGCATCAAAGCTCAATCCTGTTCTTTTTGTAAACAATTCTCCTACGCCATAGTACATCGGCGGTCTTGGAGGAATAAGTTGTAAAATATTTTCTGGAATAGATAAAAAGCTTGGATTTAAAGCAGATAAAGCTGCATTCAACGCTTTTTGTTGTATAGCATTTGAAAGAATAGTAGGTTGTATTTGATTTTTATCTCCTCTCACACTGTATTGATAATTCACACCTCCAATTAATTTTGTAACTGCTTCATATTGATAGCGATGGTAATTGTATACTGGAACAAGCATGTCTTCTAGTTGTGCCAATGGTGTCCCAATTTTTACAACTTCTTCGCTAAATTGTTGCATTGCTTTATTTCGTACAGCAAAAGTTTGTATTAATCCATCTACTGCATCAGCTTGATTGTCCCATAAATGGGCATTCGGATGCATGCCGCCGGCAGCTCTTGCGTCTGCATCAGCAATAAATTGCAATCCATTTTTTGAATTTTCTTCTAACATTTGATTCAATGCACTTGCTTCATTGGTGCCATTTGGAAAATCTTGGTAACCATAAGTGATAGCGCGTTTATCCCAAAGACCAATTTCGTCTGTATAAATTTTTGAGAAATCCAAAGCACCTTTTTCATTTACAAAAATATTTGGATGTGGGTAGTCCATTACAGAAGCCCTGTCGTTGAAGCTAGAAGCATAATTATGTTGTAAACCTAATGTATGTCCTATTTCATGTGCAGAAAGTTGTCTTAAACGATGAATTGCAGCTTTGCGCATTGCTTCAGAAACCGGCTGTCCAGCAACAAATGGTGATAGCAATGCAGTAAAAATTAAATAATCCTGTCTTACTCTCAAAGAACCTAATGATACCTGACCTTTGATAATTTCTCCTGTTCTAGGGTCTACTACAGAAGCGCCATAGCTCCATCCTCTAGTAGAACGATGCACCCAATTGATCATATTGTAACGAATATCCATTGGATCTGCAGAGTCGGGAAGGATGTATAATTGAAATGCATTTTTATAGCCTGCAGCTTCAAACGCTTGATTCCACCATCTTCCACCTTCTAATAAAGCAGAACGAATTGGTTCAGGTGTGCCATTGTCTAAATAATAAATGATTGGCTTAACAGCTTCGCTGATTGCAGCAGTCGGATCTTTTTTTTCTAAGCGATGTCTATTGATAACCATTTGTTGAATTGGTTCACTTATGTCTGAGCTGTAATCAAAATAACTCGTACCAAAGAAGCCGCTTCGAATATCATATTTTCTTGGCGTATAATTATTGTCAGGTAATTCTACAAAGCTATGGTGCATCCTAACAGTAATGGCTTCTGGAGAGGGTGTGACTGATTGCACTAACCTTCCAGCGTCTGATCCGCCAACAAATGTTACAGTAGCTTCGAACTCAGCATTTTTAGGAAAATTCTTGGTGTTTTGAATATAAATAGCAGATCTATTTTCATTGATTGAATAAGTACCTTGTCTTGCGCGTTTAATTCGATCTGCCACACCATGTGCATCTCTTAAAAAGAAACTGGTGGCATCAACTAAAATTTTACTCATCGATGGATCAGTTGCATTTACCTCCTCCGCTTCGATCGTAAAATTAAATAAGATAGATTGTGCAAAAGATTGTTCAACTGCTTTTTGTTCTCTTTTGTCATTGGTAACAGCTCTATAGTCTAGATTAGGCTGCGTTAAAAATATTTTTTTGCCAACTCGATTAAAGTATACAATTCTTGAATCCCCTAATTGACCTCTATCAAGCCCAATATCATTGGATCCCAGCCCGGCAGGCAATGAATTGACATATAAAAACGGAGTATTCAATTTGTCTACCACTAAATAGATTTTTCCATTGGTATTGTCCCAATAAAAATCATAAAATCCTTTTTTTAATTCCATATTTTTTGTCTTCTCTGCAATAGAACCAATTTGAGAAAAACCAAAAAATGGGATGATTAGCAATACAAGAATCTTGCGCATAGGTATTTATTTTTGTTGACATAAAAAATCCCGCATAAAGCGGGATTTATATTAAGCTATTTTGATTAAGCTGTTGGATTATTGTCCGTGCTCGGAGCTTCAAAAAGTGTAGGTGTAACTACAGGAGCTACTACAGGCGCTACAGTTGGAGCTGCAACTTTCTTAGGAGCTGCTTTCTTTTTTGCAGGTGCCTTTTTCGCCACCGACTTTTTAGCTACTGCTTTTTTCTTAGGAGCTGCTTTCTTTTTTGCAGGTGCCTTTTTCGCCACCGACTTTTTAGCTACTGCTTTTTTCTTAGGAGCTGCTTTCTTTTTTGCAGGTGCCTTTTTCGCCACCGACTTTTTAGCTACT
>Ga0214921_10002126_pt1 | contig 32651 bp, 23 predicted proteins | sample LL1505_MetaG_FD_177992 | JGI IMG/M metagenome (GOLD analysis project Ga0214921, IMG submission 177992) | Freshwater microbial communities from Lake Lanier, Atlanta, Georgia, United States - LL-1505 | ecosystem: Environmental > Aquatic > Freshwater > Lake | place: USA: Georgia | collected... | reverse complement strand
GATGAAAATGCTACTAATAATATGATAAAATTAGTAAATTATTTTATAGAGAATAAAGATAGACCAGAAAAATTTAGAAGAGATTTTAAGTTTGAAACAGAAATAAAAGATGATAACCCTAGTTTGTGTAAAAATAAATTGGCGTCAAATATCATCAAGCCTGCAAAGGTGCAATTATATCGTCAAAAAAGGAATATGAAATAATTCTCATTTTTCTTTTCGGTCGGTGTAATACTATCTATTATCTATTATTTATTAGTATATTATTTATGTTATTTTTTCCAGTTATTTTTCCAATAGTAAATATGTAATGTTATTCTAGAATACATATTATTTACATATGGGGATTACACCGAGTAAAGCAATCATTGGCGAAGCAGTTGCAGTTATAGCATCTGGTAAAATTCAAGGTACTGTTATATTTAAACAGAAAGATGACCATGTCCGTATAGTAATCGATATAAAAGGTCTTAGTAAAAATCATAAACACGGATTTCATATTCACGAAACCGGCGATTTACGAGAAGGTTGTAAATCCTGTTGTGCTCATTACAATCCACATAACACCACCCACTCTGGTTTAGAAGGTGGACATGCTGGAGATTTAGGTAATATAAAAACTAATGAAAACGGAGAATGCAATATGAGTATAAAAACTAATAAATTTATAGTAGATGAAATTCTAGGTCGATCCATAATTATCCACCAAGATGAAGATGATTTTGGATTAGGTGCACACGATGATAGCAAAATTACTGGTCATAGTGGTGCTAGAATAGCTTGTTCAGTAATTGGTATTAGTAAAGACGCTTATCGGTTAGCATGCTAACCACTCAACCTTATAGACAAACAAGGCTTGTCTTTTCGGCATCTGCTAGATAAAATCTATACTAATGTATCACTTTGTGGTTCTTTGGGTGTAGTTTGTTTTGATTGTATGGTAGTGGTAGTTGTAGTATTAGCTTGTTTTTTACTAAAACATTGGAATAGACTGGAAAAACAACTTGGTTTTATGTCTTTACAGAATTTCATATTGCCATTAATAGCAGATACTACAGTGTCAATGATTTTAGGTAAAAGTATAGTTATTAATGTTAGTAGTTCTTGCTTTTCTAGGTCATCGGTTATATTTTCATTGATTATTTTAGTAAGTGTATCTAGCACTAGCATTTTTTTCTGATTGCCAGTTAATTCTTTATATTTTTCTACAATTTGAATTAGTTTATTCGTTAATGTAATAAGTGTTATAGATGAAATTGATTTCGTGTTTATAACAGCTTTTGAATAATTATATAATTCTTCTAAAGTATCTAGTAATTTATTATCCATAGAATTAATTTTTTATGAATGCAGTAATAATTATTATACATTTAGATAATTATTTGCTAGAATAAACCTATCTAATAATTTAATAGTTTGGTATTTTGGTTTATTATAAAAATACTTAAAAATTGATTACTAAATGCATACACTTACTAATATTTATTTAATTATTATTCTGGAAACACAATTATTTTGGAGTGTACAACCTATAAAAATGGTTATATCACCTGTTTCTAGTAAACGTGTAATTTTCTATATTGGAGATGAACAAGAATACACCATTTTGCATATTCCAAACAAGGAATATATTCAATTAGAACCAATACATCAACATCTACCACATCAACATCTACCACATCAAAAATATCAAAAAAATAAAAAAAATAATGATAATATATATGAAAATATATATGAAAATATATATGAAAATATAGATAATAAAAAACAAACAAATGATAGTAAAAGATATAGAATATGTTATAAAAATAATTTAGTTAATTATTTTCTATATATTCTAGATAGTATGTTTTGATATGTTTATTTATGGAAAACTTATCAAAATATAATAACTAAATATAATAACTAAATATAATAACTAAATATAATAACTAAATATAATAACTAAATATAATAACTAAATATAATAACTAAATATAATAACTAAATATAATAACTAAATATAATAGCTAAATATAATAGCTAAATATAATAGCTAAATATAATAATATATTCTAGATAATACAAAAGCTATTCTCCCAGAATGGATGGTTCAATAACCCAGCTAGGATTAAGTAATTATCTAATTAATAATAGTGGTTCAGCAGTATCATTCTTCCGACACGCATATAAAAATCACACAAATTTTGCGAAAGACACTCGCGAATTATATTTTAAAAATGGTATTAAATTTGGTTCTACCGCTAGTTTCCGTTTTGATGAAGATGGTAAATATGGCGACTTAGTAACCAATATAGTAATTGCTATAGATTTACCAGATATTTCAAATTATACTAATATTAATGGAAAACATTTTGGTTATTGTAATGGTGTTGGAAATGCTATTCTAGAAAATGTTTATTTACGCATTAACGGTAATCTTATTGACCAACATACTAGCGAATGGATGAATATATATGGTGATTTAACAGTAAAACCGGGATGTAAGGAAAATTATTATTCGATGATACAACAATATGATGATACTACATATACAACTACTAGTTTTCAAGGTGGCCGTATCTATGTACCTTTACAATTATGGTTTTGTCGTAATATAACCGCTCGTAATTCATCTTTAGTATTTCCACTTTGTAGTCTATATAATAGTACTATTGAATTATCAGTAGATGTTCGTAGTTTTAATAATCTTATTGTAGCAAGTGATGGTGTCCTCACTGGTGCCCCTACCCTAGATATTGAATATGGTTCGCTGTTTGTAGATTATGTTATTCTAGATGAAGATGAGCGCCGGCGTTATTTAAATGTACCTAAACAACTAAATATTATTAACCAAATGCAATTTTATAAATATAATGTTGGTGCTGGTACCACTGCACAAACATTTAGTCTTAAAAGTATGCATTATTTAATATCGGAAATGATTTTTATTTTCCAAAGCAATGATGCCCTAAATCAGAACGATTACTTCAACTATAGTAATACACTTATACCTGCAAATAAGACCAATCCTATTAAAACTGTTAGATTAATGTTTGATGGTCGGGATAGATTGAAAACAACTCCTGCATCTGTTTTTACTACATTAGAACCTACTAAAGTCCATACAAATACACCTGTTAATAAATTTATTCACGTTTATTCATTTGCATTAGAACCAGAGAAGATAGAACAACCTAATGGTGTTATGAATTTCTCAGAAATACAAGAACCATTATTACATCTGGAATTTAATACCAATCTACCAGGTGGGACATTATACGTTTTTGCAGTAAATTATAACGTATTACAATGTATCCAGGGTGCAGGGTGGTTATTACATCAACTTAGTAAAAGTGTTCCTACAGTATTCCCAGATAGCGATTGTATGCCTACTAACGAAAGTTCATATAAATAAACACAGAAACGTTGAATTACAAAGCAATAAAAAATAATAAAAAATAAAGAAAAAATAATAAAGAAAAAATAATTAATAACTCTAGAATAATGATTAGAATAATAATTAGAATAATGTTCATTAATTTTTATTCATTTTTTCCTGGATTTCATCATACATTTCCTGCTTAGTCTTATTTATCATCTTCCCTGCACTACCTTGCTTTCTGGTATCAATCTTATATAGTTTTGCTAACATTTGCAATTCTAGCAGATTATATTTTCCAATAGGTTTCAAATCTTCTTCACCAAAGTCAATTGATTTTGCATTATCAATAGAATTCGTTGCAACAGTATTAAGTAGTGTTTCTAATGTAGTAGTGGCTGTAGTTGAAGATTTTGGACTAATACGTTTTGCTTTATCTTTACCTTTCATTGGTATTTTCTTCATTAAATCTGCAAATGCATCGTTGGATTGGTTGGATTGGTTGGGTTGATTCTCTAGATGATTTACCAGAATTGTAGGAGGTTCTGGATTACTAATAGTTATTTTCTTTATATTATCAGTGGTATTGGTATTTGTATTACCTATTGGTGCATCTTCCTGTTCTTCAATATCAATCATATCTTCAATTGCAAATGTCAATGTACCTGCTTTTATAATCGGTTCATATTTATTATCGAGATTATCGAGATTATTTACTTTAGATGCAATAGTATTATTATAGAACACCGATACTGTATCACAATTTAATATATCACCAGTTTCATTAAATTCCAAAGGATTGGTAATAATTTCATCATCTAGAATAACATCTTCAATACCATATTCAATTACACTATCATTCCCAGATTTTTCACTAGGATTACCATTATGATTTTCATTATGATAGTTTACTGTGTGTGGTTCTTTATACTTATCAACAACGATTCTTTCAAAATGTTTATTAATTGTTTCTAGAATGCTAGATTTAAGTTTATGTCCAATGCTAGAATTCATTAACGGAAGATAAGTATTATTTGAATACTTTATGATTATTACAAATTCTTCAGATGATGTACCACCAGTATTCTGGAGTAAGTTATGGGGAGTATATTTAATATCTAAATATTTTTCACCAATAATATCTAGAATAATTATATTTACCTGCGAATAATCTACCATATACTTAATAGCGTCATATTCAGCGTAGTTATCAATACTAGTAAGTTTATGGACCATTTCAAAATGCGGAAAACGTAATTTACGATATTCTAGAGTTTTGTAAAATGTTTCATATTGTATAGCCATTTCACGTTTGAAAGTAGCTACTTCATTCTTCTTTTCATTTTTGTTTTTAATAATAAAATCCATCTTGGTTAAAAGCATAAAACTCTTATAAAACGATTCGGGATTCTTAACACCATAAATATACCAATCATTAACACTCAAGCCTACAAGATTAAAGAGATTTAAAATAATCTCTGGCAACGGTGCCGTTTCATTCTCAGTATAAACAATTAATGACTTACTTGGAATTACTCCTAGATTATCAGAATTATTTGCCTTGCTAGATTGAAATGTATTACTATTACCAGATTGCAAATCTTCTAGTTCTTTATCCATAGTATAATTAGCTTCATTAAGTTGAGTAATAACAGTATCTAACGATTCTAGTTCTTCTCGACGAATATCAATTGCTGTCTTTTGAATAAATTTATTGTTTTCTGTATCGTTCATACTAGGAAGAGTAATATTGGTATCCTTACATTGAGTAAGATTTTGCATTAACTTTTCAATAGAAATCATTCTGGGAGATATTATTCAGTATTGATGATATAAAATATTCTTACTGGATATTCTAGATACGCTAGAATGTTTTATATTGATTTATATTAATTTATACTTAGTGTTATTATGTTAGTATAGTGATATTATATTTCAATTTTTATTAGATATTACAATTTATATATATTTTCAAAAATATTTTCAAAATTAATATTAAGTAAATTAATATTAATCTCTAAAAGATTGTAAATTTAGAGTATAGGTAAATTATCATAAAAAGTATAGATTACCGTCCTACCGGTAGGACAAAAAAATCGTTTAGAGATTAAGTAAATTTATATAATGGAAAATTTAGAATACGTTATTGAATCTGTAAATCACCTAAAGGCTGAACGCCCACAAATTATTGAACATCTAGCTGTAATCTCACATCCTAGCAAAGCTTTAGAAAAAGCAAATATTAAAGACGCTGAAAATATTTCTACTACTGTACGTATGTTATTCGATGCTCTTAATAACATACCCAAAATTAAGATTGAGATTGATAGCCAAAAAGGTGGACATCGCAAATCTAAATCACGTCGCACTCGTAAAAATAATATTCGTCATTAGATTTTATTATTCTTAGTTTATTGAATATTTGCAAAAAATAAGTTAATTTATTTCTTTGTTTTACTTTTGATTTTAGAAATTGAATAATTTAACATAAACACTGCTAAAATAAATTAAATATATTCTAGCAATTAAAAAATATTTGCTTTTGGTAAAAAATAAATCCTTCTAGAATAGAATGGCTAATACATATGAAATTCGGGATATATCTGCAGTAGATACTAAAAATATTAAAATAGGTAAAACTTTTAAATATGGGGATAACTACCATCTTACCAATATATATTATATGGAAACACCAGATATAAATACCACCAAAACAACAGAAAACGAAGCAAAACGCCAGGATGCAGTAGAAGAAAAAACAAAATTTATAATTCAAACACCATTGATGTATATCCCTAATAGTATGATTTATTTCAATGATAAACCATTTTTAGAACTCAGTTTTAATAACGAAGAAAATGATAAAGATGTTCTAGAATTCAAAAAATGGTTTCTTAATCTAGAAGAACATATTTTCAAACTTATTAAACGTCGCACTACCTTAGGAATAACCAAAGAAAGCATTAGTAGCGTTATTAAAAACGGATACAACAACACATCCACCAAACTATTAGTACCAATAAACATAAATATTAGTAAATGTATATTAGCTGATGAGGGAAAACGCAATAAAATCCTATTTAATTGGGAAATACCTGTTCCTACCTATGCAATATCTATCATTTGGATAAAAAATGTTTGGGTGAAGAAAGGTAAATGGGGATTGAATTTATTTATGTATGCCTCCAGGGTAATGAATTCCCACATTCTAGACCCACTTGATTTCCTAGGTCAAGACGCTGATAACAAAAGTATTAAAACATTTGAAATTGTCAATAAATTTCATAAAGATGAGAAAATGTCTATTCTACTCGGACAAGTTCCAGAATACTCTATTTACTTTAAAATGCTTAAAATGGGTATTCCTAAAGACGCTATTAAACAAAAAATGACACTAACTGGCGCTGATTCCCGAGTAATTGATTATCCCGAAACCGCTCCCTACATTACCGTATTACATTATATTAGCAATCCACACCTAGGAGCCTATAGCAAACCTACAATTTCTACAGGAAATGGTATACCACCTCCACCCCCATTACCTGGGATATCCGGGATGAATGGTGTACCACCACCCCCCCCCTTACCTGGGATGGCAGGGATACCCAGGATACATGGGATGGATAGTAGTAATAATCAAGCACGAGCTGGGTTATTAAGTGCTATTGCATCTGGTGGATTTAAGCTTAAAAAAATTGACCCTAAGGAAAAAATGTTAGCTAAATTAGCATCTAATAATGCTAATCCCAATGGAATGAAAGTACCTAGTTTGATGGATATTCAAGGCGCCCTTGCCAGATTAAAAAAAGTAGAAATAGATTAGTTAGATTAGTTAGATTTGTTAGATTTGTTAGATTTGTTAGATTAGTATGTAATTCGGTAAATGTATACAAGCAAACATTCTGGTGCATGTTGCTTTAGTTCTTCTTCCATTTTTTTATAATTTTTCTTAATATTATCTGCATTATCTATACCTCTACAATTAATATCAATTGTTTTCATTGTTTTTGGCAAGATAGTAAAATCAATATTGGTAATATAACCTTGTACATAATAAACAAGATTTTCTAGACTATTTGGAACATTTGCAAAATCATTCCTAAAATCGCGATTGTTAAAATTAATGTCTCCTTGTGAATCTGATTCTTGATGGAATTCAATAACCAAATTCTTAACTGTTGGTGGTAAATTACATAATTGAGGAATATCTTTAACATTTTCTAGAACTAGTGTTTCCAAACCATAATTAAACTTTTCTGGACAAATATTATATTTGCCAGGATAATTAATTATTAATGTTTTCAAAGCTGGTGGATAGTTTTCAAATCCTTTCAAACCCAATGTATTACCCCGATCATCAGCAGTAATCGAAAGCAATTCCAAACCTACATCTAGATTATTAAGATTAAGAGAACCATATATAACATCATCAAAATTTAGATACAAATGAGTGATATATTCTTTTGATTCTTCATATAGCTTAAATAAAGTAATCAATGCAAATGCACCATCATCTTCATTTATTAGGTCATCATTCATATTATGAAGACTTAGTTTTCTATAAGTTTGGATAAGTGATTTAATCAATTGATGCTCTTGGTCATTTAAACTCTGTAATTCACAGATAATATTAACCACATTATCTTTGCTAATTGTTATCTTGGAATCATAAATATTAATATCTTCCACATTATACATTTTCTGTTCGCGATAATCTGTAATATTACTAAATTTATGTTCACTACGGGGAGGATTACGTCGGGCGCGCACGGCCATTCTTATTCAAGATTCTAGATTCTAGAGTGTAATTGTATTCATTGGATATTCTAGAATTCAATTTTTTTATAATATTCTACCAAATATACTAAAATATACTAAATATTTAAAAATGAATTATTTCCTAATATTATTATTTTTTTATAAAAAATAAATATTTTGATGTATATTCAACATGCACTTGCAAAATTAAAAAAAGTAGAAAATGAAAAGAAATAAACAAAATTCTTAATAATACTTTTTATAATAATAGTTAAGCAAACATTCTGGTGCATGTTGCTTTAATTCTTCTTCCATTTTTTCGTAATTTTTCTTAATATTATCTTCTATACCTATACATCTAATATCAATTGTTTTCATTGTTTTTGGCAAGATAGTAAAATCAATATTGGTAATATTACCTTCTACATAATACACTAGATTTTCGAGACTATTTGGAACATTTGCAAAATCATTCACAAAATCTCTATCATTACATTTAATGTTTCTAAAGTTTCTTTGTGAATCTAATTCTTGATAGAATTTAATAAACAAATTCTTAACTGTTGGTGGCAAATTACAAAATTGAGGAATATATTTAACATTTTCTAGCACTAATGTTTCCAAACCATAATTAAACTTTTCTGGACAAATATTATATTTACCTGGATATTTAATAATTAACGTTTTCAAAGCTGGTGGATAGTTTTCAAAGGTATTAAAATCCAAAGTCTTAGTCTCCTGCATATAATTATTAGGAGTAATCGAAAGAAATTCCAAACCTACATATAGATTATTAAGATTAATAGAACTATATAAATACTCGTCAAACTGTATATACAAATGAGTAATATATTCTTTCGATTCTTCATATAGCTTAAATAGTGTTGTAATAATTTCATCAGTATCAATTGATGGATTATTAAGAAATAATAATAATCTATCATGTGATAGAATATTAAGAGATAATTTTCTATAATTTTGGATGAGTAATTTAATCATTTGACGTTCTTGATCATTAAAACTCTGTAATTCACCAATAATTTTAACCACGTTATCATCACCAATAGTAATTTTGTTACTACTATAAATTTCTTTGAATTTATACATTGCCCGTTCTTGATAATTTGCAATATTACTAAAATTATACTCACTACAAAACATCCATTGAGGAAGAATGTGTTGTGTCATTATTATTCTAAATTCTAGAGTGTAATTATATTCATTTGATATTCTAGAATTCAATTTTTCATAATATTCTGCCAAAAATACTAAAATATACTAAAATATAAATTGTATAGTAATTATAAATGAATTATATCAATTTATTATCGCTATATAAAATAGTTAGATAAGCTATTATACATAACCTAATTAGATAAGATAAATATTGAAAAAATGGATTATTTCCTAACATTATTATTTCTTATAATATCGTGCGTAATTGGAATTGGAATTTCACTATTCCTAAAAATCAAATCATATTTCTGGATTGCTATAATATGTACTATTATTTTCATAAGTATTGAATTATATCATAATTATAAATCACTCAGTAATACATCTACTCAAAATAGCAAAAATTTATCACTATCTATCCAAAATCTAGTCTCTAGAATACTATCTACTAATCCCGATAATCTATCTTTACCAACCGGACTAACTATTTCTGCAGATGGTAATCTTTTATCATTACCTGGAAACAATACTATTCCAGATTATCATATTAGAAAACCCGAAGAAGGAAACAGATTTGCAACCCAGAAAGATTTGGAAAATTCCAATTATTCCATATTCAAACACCCACAACCTGTTCTTTCCACTGCTACTCCCACTACCACCCTAAATGCTACTGTTGGAAGCACAACTACACCAATTACTATTCAAGGACAAGATAATAATACCAATACTAAGTTTGCAAACACCTTTGAAATGGATAAACCGCCATTTGATGGTTTACCACCTAGTGAATTGCTTTCCAGATTGAATTATATTTATTATGCAACTGCTAATCCAGCGAAGATGATAAATTATCACGATTTCAAAACCCACGCAGACAAGATGCTAGAACAAGATGGCACTAAACTTTCAACTAATGACCTTAAATTGCAAACATATTCTGCTGGATTTTATCCACAACTTACTGCTGACCAAATAGATGCTCGGGATTGTTTAAATGAAGGTAGTGGGGCACGCAGTTGTTTCCAAAGCCCTCAATTATTTCATAATGTTAAACATAATTTTAATATTATGGAAAAAGGAGTTAATCTAGATAATGCAAATTTAGTAGTTCGTGAAGATTTTAGTATGCCCATGCCCCAAAATCTAGCCTCAAGTTCAAAGAACTTTCGTGAAGATTTCGGTATGCCCCAAAATCTAGCCTCAAGTTCGAAGAACTTTCGTGAAGATTTCGGTATGCCAATGCAACTAAACCCAGCTACTAGATATGACCCTATATTATTTGTTAATGCGCCTCGTGGTAATCTAGATAAACCATTAGACCAACAAAGTAATGAATCAATTGATTTATCTGCTGATACTATGTCATTATGTCATAATTGCAAATTAGCAGTTTGCAAGGATGATTACTGTGGTCTCCAGAATCAGTTATTTATGTAAATTTATTTAGTTTTCCATATTCCATATTCCATTTTCCATTTTCCATATTTCATAAATTTTTTATATTTTTTATGATAGAATAAATATCATTTAATTATAATAAACTAGTAGTCAAAAACAATATCTTCTAGAATGGAACTAAGTACTTTTTTAATAATTCTTATATTTGCGGTGATATTCATTTCAATTGGTTTTATGATACCAGAAACTAAATACAAAATTGCCTACTATATGATTTTGATGTTATTATTCCTTAGTGTTTTGAACATCTATCTTAGTGTAGTATATTATATTCAATTACGTAATGACCCAGGTATTCCTGGTCCTCAAGGTTCTAAGGGAGTAAAAGGGGCTAAGGGGGCACCTGGAAAATGTTCCTTTACTGAAAAATGCGGTATTAATAATGCCCGTCAAATTATTCTAGACACTGCAAATTCAATGTATAATATCCCACAAAGTTGTTTAGATAAACCTAATTTAACAACCTGTAAAGACCAAGATACATTAGATGAAGCCATGCCAATAAATGCACAAGTTAATATGTTAGAAAAGATTGCATATAGTACTACAATGTCGCAAAAAGATTTCGAAAACAAACTAAAGGTATGTCTCCAAGATAGTAATCAATGTATGGATCCAACAGATTTTTAACCTCATTAAACTATCTTATTCTAGAATAACACTTTCCAAAAGCTTATTTTATTATTTAAAAATTAAATTAAAAAAATATAAAGCATATCTCATTAAAATAGTTAATAACTTCATTAAAATGACAGAGATAAATAATAGTATTGATAGTGTAGTAAATTTGGAAGTAGTTAAAATGAATTTAAATTTTGAAGGATTGTATTTAATACATATTCGAGAATGTATAGTAAATAATACTAATGTATATAAAATTGGTAGAAGTAATAATATATATGCTAGAATAAATCAGTATCCAAATGCATCAATTGCATATTTAGTAGTGCAATGTACAGATTCAAAAAAACACGAACAAGAACTAATTAAGTTATTTTGTTCTAAATATACACAACGCAAATTTTATGGCGAGGAATATTTTGAAGGTGATAAACAATTAATGATGACTGATATTACTAAGTATATTATGTCTATAGGTAATGATATAAAAATTATACAAGAACCAATTAAAATTTATAGATATAATGAAAATGATGAATATATTCTGCCAAAAGACCGCGATGCTAATAATTTAGTTGACACAATTGTAGCTAATGATCCTAATTATGTAAGTAATTCAAACAATAGTAGTTTTAGTAGTGCCAGTAGTGTTAGTAGTGCCAGTAGTGTTAGTAGTGCCAGTAGTGTTAGTAGTGTTAGTAGTGTTAGTAGTGCCAGTAGTGTTAGTAGTGCCAGTAGTGTTAGTAGTATTGTTGAAGTTGGTAGTAATAATAATAAAAAAATATCAGATAGATTATGTCGCAGATGTGGTATGATATTTGATTTTCCATGTCATTTGGAAAGGCATATTAATAATAAGTACCCATGTAAGCCCAAAGTTAATATTGATACAAATATTTGTGATTATTGTAATAATACATATGCCACAAAATATACATTGATTAGTCATTTAAAAATATGCAAAAGTAGAAAAGAAAAAGAATCTATTCAAGAACATAAAAATAATTTAATAGATACTAGCAATATTACTATAAATTCTTCTACTACTAATAATTATACAATATTATCAACAATTAATAAACTACTTGATAAAGTTAATGATATTTCTGATGATAAATTATTGAGTGGTTTAGTTAATTGTATTCAAAACTTATCATCTATGAAAGTGGATACTATACAGCTATACTAAATTATTTTTAACTTTTATTTTTTTACATAAGCTAGAATAATACCTTTAATTATCCTGGCAAAAAGTGATACATATCATGATACAAATCCTTTCAAAAAGTAGAAAAACATTAAACTAATTTTATGTTAGAACACAAGCATATTTACTATCATTTTTTTATTAGTTTTATTTTAAAAAAATTATATAAATTACTATAGATACACATAATACATTTACATTTATATTTCTAAAAATATCAAAAATAAAGGATATAATATAAGTATTGAATAATATTGATTATAAGTATATATGAAAATTAATACATGTTTTTGTAAATATAAAATTCTTCTAAAAATAATTAATTATTACATTTTGAACCATTCTGTAATTTATAAAAACTTTTCATTTTTACATATAATCATATAAGTGATTTTCATATTACTTTTACTAAATTAGAAAAAAGTTAATAAATAATGTAATAATAGTATAATTATATATAAAATGTATAGATAAAAATATGATATGTTTTTAAAATATTAAATTCTTCTAAAAACTAATTACTAATTAGATTTTTATACATTACACTAATTTCTTAAAAGTTTTCATTTTCATATATATTCATATAAGTAATTTCCATATTACTTTTATTGAAATATCAAAAATATTAGAAATGATAGAGATTATAGAGAAATCATAAGATAAAATACAGGTTAAAAAATAGTTATGTTTTATATAGTATTTCTCTATATATTTTTCTATTTACGTACATTTATTGTATATTTCAACCCAATTATAATATGTGATGAACAATAGTAAGGTGTTTCAGAATTTTTGGTTTTGAATGAGGTCTCTCCTCCCCCTCTACATGTTTGCGTCACAATTTATGAATTTGTCGAAATAAACTAATACATATTAAATTATACACCCATATTATTTATAAACTATTAAATATATTGTGAAAAACTTGTCAAAACCCATATATGCTACCACTTAATTATGCACAATATATTTTGTAGAATTGTAATAAACTAGTCAAGACACCTAATTATTATATAAAGTACATTCATATTTAGTTAATATATTTATAATATTATTAATATGTCAATAAATTTGTCAAATACGTAAAATTAGTTATTTAAAATATCTATTTATATAATAAGTTAATATATTTTATAATGTCAGATATAAATGATAACAAAACTTGTAATATTTGTGGCAAACATTTTGAATATCCTTGTTTATTAGAACGTCATAAAAATGGCAAAAGAAAATGCAAATTAAAAATATTAGAACATAATCCAGATATAGAATCAAATAAAATTAATTATAATATAAGTAATATAAGTAATACTTTAAATAGTGTTGATTTTGAATGTAATTATTGTAAACGTATATGTGCATCAAAATATAGCTTAGAACGTCATTATTCAGTTTGTAAAGTATTAATACAAAGTGATAATACTACTAACAAAGACCTATCATTAGTATCATCTAATGATATACCTAATTTTTTAGTTAATATAATAAATGATTATAGAAATATAATAAATGATTATAGATATTCAATAATTACTAATAAACCAATAGATAATATTTCAACTAATAAACAAAATAATAAAATAACAAAACCTGATACATCTTTTAATGCTATGCTTAATAGTAATAATAGTAATAACACAGTAATAGCTAACACTCAAAATAATATCAGTACCCAGAATACTATTAACTTACCAACTGTAATAAATCCATTTGGCTATGAGGATATTAGTTCTATTCCAGATAATGATAAGTTAAAAATGTTGAAGAGTTATAATGGTGTTGAAATGGCAATAGATAGAGTATATACTATTCCAGAAAATCGTTGTTTTTTCAAAAGTAATCTAAATAAGGATAATGTAGCGATTCTAACTAATAATATGACAGTACAGATTAAAAAGATGAAATCATTTATGGATTTATTAATAGAAAATGGTATAACTATTATGGAACGGATGTTTATGTCTTGTAAAAAAAAATTATCTTTTATAGAACAATTATTATTGCTTACTAACATAAGTGCTAATCGTGATATGATAAAAAATAAAAGTAATCAATTGGCAATTGAAGGTATAGTAGAAACGTGTTTTCAAGATTCAGTCAGTAAGGAACATTTTAAAAATTTTACTAGCAAACTAAGAAGTGATGAAAACTTTAAAAAAGATGTTCAAGAACAATTAAAAGCTATTCTAGATAATATAGACCGTTTTAATGCAGACAAGGCAAATCAAACTATTACTGATGAATTCTTAAGAAGTACAGTATGGAGTAAAGACGAGGAAACAAGTAAGGATGCAGATAGTACTGCGCATTACAACAATCTAGCATTACATCATATAGAGACAACACCACGATATAAATTCTTTAAGGAAATGAACCAAGATGAAATAACATATTTTAAGGAACATGGAATATCATTAGGTAATATGATAGCTTATTGTAAAATTCTTCAACAACGTAATAGAGATGAGATTAAAAAAATAGAAGAAGATTACAAAAATAATCCTATTAATGATGATAACAGATTAGTTAAAGAATTAACAGAAAAACTTGTAGAAGCTCCTAAACTACAAATGCTAAAATTATTAGAAGCAGTAAAGTTTATAGATGATAATCATAATAAAGAAACAGAACCAATTGAAGACAGAGATAGCAATCTAGATTACCTTGTTGAAGAATTTTTTAATGAAGAATAAATTATTTTATAACTTTTATTTTTTTACATACGCTAGAATAAAACTTAGTATTATCCTGGTAAAAGTGATACCCATCCTGATAAAAGCCCTATTAAATATATAAAACATAACATTGCGTTTGAAAACTATAAAAAACATTTTTAAAATCTCTGTCCTGGTAAAAGTGATACCTGCCCTGATAAAACCTCTATAAAATTATTTTCCCTTATACTTGTATCAGCAAATTTGAAGATTTACAAAACTTTATTAAATGTCTAAAACTATACTATAGGTAAAACACCGTTATGATTTCTACATAGTTTCCGTATGCATCAAAAAATAATATGATTATTTCACAATGCGAATTTCACCTTATAATTTATAAGGAATTTCGCTATACTATAATAAACATATTAAAAATTATTTATTTTTTAAAGATTTTATAAAGATTTTTTGAAGATATTTTAGAATATTTTAGAATATTCTATAAAGTTTTTTGTTAATTTTTGTAATTTTGTTATATATGAGATATGTTATTCTGGGATGATATGTTATTCTGGGATGATATGTTATTCTGGGATGATAATAAAATTGTTCATCTAGAATGTAAATAATATTATATTATAGTAGTAAATAGTAATACTTTAGAATGGATAAGATATATATATTTTTGATATTTGCGATAGGTATAATTCTAGCAATTGGTGTTGGATTGGAAGTAAGTAAAGGTATTGAAGAATTTGTAATCTATGTTTTATTCTGGTTTCTATACATTATAACAATTATTACTTTCATTAATATTATTCTAGTAGCGAATTATTATATAACAATGCGGAATAAGAAAGGACCTCCTGGTCAACCGGGTAAACAAGGCGATCAAGGAGATAAGGGAGAGGCTGGTAAATGTGATGCATCCTGTAGGGATAGTATTTGTGAGAATGCTTTAACTGAGTTATTAACAGAAGAATTAAAAGCAAAAAATCAAGGTGTTAGAGTAAATATTAATAATATTTATATTAAAAGTAAAATAAGACAAATGTGTGCATCTGATGAATTCAAACAACTAGCTCCCTATAATGGACCAATTAACCTAATTAATTACTTAAAAGATATCTGGAAAATCTGGATTGGATTGCTTTATGATGCAGGTGGTATGCTCTATTTCGAAACAATAGGTGCAGAAGACCAATTCGATTGGCTTAGTAATAATCCATTTGATGAATTGAAAAAATATGATGTATTCTATTGGGGAATGGGTAAACAATATCGTCCTCAAATCTCCGAAAAATGCTATACTAGTACCAATGGTGATACACCTAATCCTAATTCATCAGGTGCTATTGTTCAAGTTGCAAAGACTGATTTATATGATAATATTACAAATGATGATAATTCCCAAGCATTTAATCGTGCTAGTTTCTGGCGTCCGAAACAATTTACATACAAATCAGCAGTATTTTATCCAGTAGGTGATATTGTAATTGGTCCAAAACGGGATGGAGAACAGACTACTAGTAAAAAGCATGTAGGTGGTATAACTTTACCTCAATCAATGAATGGTCCAGCTCGCGAAACTATTCTAGTATCAGGTGATGTTAAAGGTCCAGTAAATTATGAATTATTATGGACAAATAATGGTTGGACTACAAGTGGGAATAAACAGCCTAATTATTTCTGGATATGGCGACCTATAGCACCAGTAAATTACATTGCATTAGGTGATATTATAACTACAACTGCCGAACCACCACAAACCGGGGATAATGCACCTATTCGTTGTGTACCATTTGATATGGCAGTAAAATTACCTGTAAATCGCAATGTATTGTGGTCAAGTAATGGTTCACCGGTGGATATAAATGTTAATTTGTTGGGTTTTAAGCCTAATGATGGTGGATATCAGAATGCGGATGGTGCAAATGCGTATAATTTGTTTCGTGCGGTAATAGGATGGGGTACAACTATTCCTGCATCGGATGTTAATGGTAATTTCTATTATTTAGATACTGCAAAATATGATGCGTCATTTGTTCTAGGTATGGATAATGGTCGTCCAGATAGTAGTGATGAGGGTAATCGTGTTGGTAAAGGTTATATACCAACTCCAAAACGGGATAGTAAGTATTCCGTGATAGCCTATCTTAATTTGAAGAATGCGCCGGTATTAAAACATCAAAAGACAATATTCCAATTGCAAGGGCAACTTATTCCTAATGCGATAAGTAATTCGTATATATTGAAGAATGGTAATAAATGTTTGGATTATGTAAAAAATACAATTACATTAAATCAATGTGATGAATTGGTAGATAGTCAGTATTTCAGTATATTGTTTACAGGGAATATGAAAAATCAATGTACTTTAAAACATCAAAAAACAGGAAATATATTAAAATACAATAACGGTATTTTTACATTAGTTTCACCTACAGTAATTGATAATGCAGACCAAACATTATTTATAATGGAATAATAAAAACGGAAAAAACAGTTTTTTAGACTAAAATTGAATTTATTTTAAAAGCATTAGAAAGCAGTTCTGTGTGTGATAGAAGATGACGCCTCCTAAGGCTAAGGCTAACGCTAACAACGAAGTGGTTAAAATCCCACAAATCATCATCACGCCACCCCCAAACTGAGGCAAGAGGTCTCAGGTGCGTGTACAAAGAAGTGTACAGCACCTTTTTTTTTATTGCAGGCAAAATTGTATTTATTTTTTCTCATTTTATATTAGATTAAGTTATCTTAGATTAGTTTATCTAGAATAAGATTATCTAGAATGAGTATATTCTGGATATTCTTCTTTCTGATTGCCTTTTGTCTTTACATATTATTTGGATTATATATAACAGAAGGGCAAACAGCAATAACTACATTATCATTTACCTGGATAATCTATACTTGTTTATGGATGACCTTAGCAAATGTATTTTTATTAGGTTATTTTTGGTCTACTATAAGAAAAAAGCAAGGACCAACTGGTATTCGTGGTCCCGGAGGTGAGGATGGAGAGCAAGGAATAGAGGGTTCTTGTGGTATTACATCATCACAAGCAATTATTATGCAACAATTAAATAGTTTTCTAGATGATTTATATAAAGCAAAATCAGGAAACAGTATTCTTAATCTAGAAACACAGAAATTCCCCAATACATATTTAAATAACAAAATTGCAACTCAAGCAGGTAGTCGACAATTTAACACCACTATTGCAATGTTAAGTACCCAGAATAAACCCGTAATTGATTTAATTAATTATATGAAAAGTATTTGGAAAGTTTGGTTTGATTTAATATATAATGCTAATCCAGCATGGTTTATGGATGAATATGGTGATGAAGATTATTCCTGGGCAGATAGTAATCCATTTACAGAGATTCGAAAATATGATATTTATTATTGGGGTATTACACGTAGTTTTCGGCCATTAAAAGCGGAAATTTGTCGTTCAAATCCTAATTATGAAAGTGCGAAATTACCTATAAAACCCCAAGCGCGTTTGAAGGTAATACAAAGTAATGATTATATGAAAATTACTGATGATTATAAAACTAAAGGTGATCCGGATGCTAGTTGGTGGCGTGCAAAAACAGTTTCATTAGGTAGTGAAACATATTATCCGGTAGGTGATATTATTACTGCAGGTGATAGAGATGAGGTATATTGGGATTTAGTGAAATCTGGCGAAACAATTGTAGGAGATTTGAAATATAATACTAATAGTATTGGTCCTGCTATCCGTTCAATATTAGTTTCAGGTGATGTAAAAGATCCAATTTCCTATGAACAACGTTGGATTGGTGGTAGAAATCGTATAGTGTCATCATCGCCAGTGTGTCCAGAGGGTTATGTTGCAATGGGTGATATAATTCAATCAGCAACATCAGGTGGCAATGATAGTGTTGCAAATCATCCAATTAAATGTGTTCCGACGGATTGTGTAGTAGATAATAATCGTAAAGCAAATGCGACTACAGCATGGCGTCAGAATGTAAATATAAATCTATTAAATCATTACAATTGGAATATGCCTGATGCAAATGGTGATAATGGGTATAATCTTTTCCGCTGGTCAGATAAACCATGGTATCGTATTAAAGAAAAATGTATTGCACCACCTGCCCCTCCTGCAACAAAAGATACGGAAACCGAGTTTGCAGATTTAGGTGTTGGTTGGTATGGTCATCCATATAAGCTCGATCCGCAATATAGTATCTTTACATTCTTGAATTTAGTTCCGGAGGGTATGATTGTTCATAAGGCTACAGGTCGTCGCTTTTATGTAGTTCATTATGGTGGTGAGGATGTAAATATTTATAATGTGTTAGATTATAGTGCTACAACTGATAAGTTTGATAATGGATTGCAAGTTGTTAGTAATGCAAATGGTGCTAAAGTAGAGTCCCGTACATTATCTCGTCGAGATGAACGTCAGCAATGGAATATTGTATTGCAGACAGATAAACGTTTTATGAAGTTGAAGAATGTTATGAATAATAAATATTTATTTATTGGATTGGAACCAATTACTGGTGATCCACAATTTAGCACTATAGATTTAGATTTTAATAATTATAAGTCTAATCAAACATATTCTGCATTATCATCTACTCAAATCCAGGATAATACAACATTTTCGTTTATTTCTGCATTTGGTACGCAGATGGATATAGTTGATAATGCCCGTGCAAAAGCAATGTATATTCAAGGAAAACGTATTCGGATATCATCTCAAAAGAAACAACCAATTAGTTTATTTGGTGTATTTGTATATAATGATTCTGGATCAATATTATCAATGGATAGTCGGAATGCTAGATCTAGTAGTGTATATCAAGGCCATACTGCAGGGAAAGCAATAAAAATAGTTAGTGAAAATTCTTCACGTAATATAAACCAGGCAATTGCTGGTCAGAATTTGTTGTCTAAAATGCCGGGATGGAATGATTGGAATATAAATGGGTCTTATTGTGCTCATACAAATTGGGATAGTAAGGCGAGTACTGGTGGTGATTGGTGGGAATATACTTTTCCGAATGTAGTTAATATTGCTGCTATTGAGATTTATGGTCGGGCGGATTGTTGTCCAGAGCGGATGGCTAATTTAGTAATACAGGTATTTAACGATGGTGTGCATTCTAGTCCAGTATGGGATGATAATACAGGTATAGATCCTATTCCAGATGCTAGAAAATTATTCGTGGTGGAAAAGAATGGTATTATTCATCATCAGTAATATCCCTCATACATAAAAAATCTAATACTATTCTAGAATAACCTTTTGCTAGAATGTTAAATAAATTATGGGATTATATAACAATGATAACAATGATAACCATGATAATAGTGATTGTATTGATTGTATTGTTAATTATTATTTTAAGTAGACAACCTAATAGAATGAATAATAATGAGCAAAATGAAAAGCAAAATGAAAAGGAATATTTTATGGTAAAGAATGATCCAGATAATGATGGTAAAATGCGTTTTGGATATTTAACTAATCCAAATTATGCAAATTCGATATTGTCTAGATATTATATAAATGATGATAAAAAAATAGGTGGTGTAAGATTGGTTCCACATCCATATCGTGTTAGATATTCACCTAATGGACGGGATAAATATTATGGTACTTTATACTGGAATAAGGCACAGTCGGATAATATTTATAAGAATACAGGGATTAGATTATGATTGGATAGAAATATTTTATTCATTAGTTTTTAGTTTTTCCTCAAGATTTTCAATTGTTATTCTAGAATAGGGTTCATTATTAACAAATCGAACAGGTGTCCATTTTTCAAACACTTTCGAAAACTTACATTCAATCTTCATTCCTAAATTATTGGGATTACTTTTAAAAGTATTATATAGATAATGACTTACTTTAATATTTGGTACTAATGCAATAGAATGTTTCATTAAATTGCTATTTTCATCAATACAGTATAAATTATAAATATCTGGAATATCGGTTTTCAATACCTTAAAAACTACATTATCTTTGCCAAGTACTACATCTTCCAGAATACTATCAACACCATTACTACCACTATCATTACAATTGCCATTACAATTGCCATTACCATTGCCATTACCATTGCCATTACCATTGCCATTAACATTGCCATTGCCATTACTAATACTATTGTAATTATTAATCATTGTAAAATTTACATTGGAATTAGAGTTATAATCAATTGCATCAGGAATGTTTTCTTTAGTGATACTATGTTTTTTCGCCCAGAGTTTGGGATATTTATTCTGGACGATCTCATTTATTTCCTGTGGAGATTTAACTTCAAATTGCGAATCGCGTGGCATTAAGAATGCAAAATTAGAACACTTATTATTAAGTGTATAGAATACGATACCTTTACAAGTGTAAGATAAATTGGGTATGAATTCATTAACCATTTTCCGAACATCTTTATAAAGGAATAGTTTTTTAACTTGTAGAGGACAGATTTCCAAATACTTATCTTGTTGATATTCATTATTCATAATGTTGTGAATCAGTTCAAACTTAGAAATAATATTCTTCTCGCTAGTATTCATTCCCTTATAAAGTAGAATATTATCAATTAGGAAAAACCATCTGCGTTCATTATCTTTAACTAATTCCCCGCTAAAAATAGTATCTTTTTCAAATATATCATCATTAAATCTGTATTTAACACAATGCATTTTAGGAAATGTATATCCATCCTTCAATTTCTTATCAATGTAGATACAACAATTAATACCGTCAATTTTAGTAAGGTATAATAAATATGGATTTCCATTAGAATATGGGGTAATAATATGTTGATGAAAAGATATAATACGTAGGGTGTTGGGATTAATTATGTTGTAATCACGGGATACTGCTTGAATAGTATATTTGGATTCTAGATGTTGTATAATTTGTGCTTTAACTTTGTTATCATTAATATTGCTACATTGTTTATCACAGAATGAAATTTTAGACAATGTATTTCCAGATATAGTAATCTGGGATTGTTGCGGTGATTGTTTTTGTGTATAGTTTTGATTTTGGTTCTTAGTAAAGTTATTCTGGTGATGCATTTTGATTAATATAACTAAAATTAACTACTAGGGTTTTAAATTATTATTTAACTTATCATTTATTATTGTATTATAATCGATTGACAAATCAATTTTATGTTTCTCTAGAATATTTAGGATAATGCATAATAAAAGTAATAAAAGTAATAAATGCGATAACAAAAATATATATTTATAATAATAGATAGCTAGAATAATATGGCAATAACAAATAAAATAAAGAAGAAATCCAACAAACATAGATTAACACATCGCCAACATATTCAAAAGTATTCTGGAGTATCTAAAAAATATAAGACTCTAGTAAATAATAATAAAACAAAACGACTTATTAATCGGATTAGGACGGCTCGTAGGGCAGAACCGATAGGCGCGTTGCACCTATTTACACATAAATTGCAAGATGGTGGGTTTCTAGGCTTTGATTATATAGCATTAAAATGGAAATTGCATAAGTTCGAAAACATTATAAAAAAATTAAACGCTTTTGATAAGAGTATGGAAAAGGATATTGAATCCTATAGAATTCAGTCAAAAGAATTTGAAGAACGTGCTAAGGAAAAAGCGGATTTGCAAACGCAATATATAACCCAATATCGTGCAAAAGTAATATATGAAATCTATAAAACTGATGAAGCCGAAGCCCCTAAAAATAAAGAAGCTACTAAAATTGCGGTAGAAGATAGTCTTATAACTATTAATAACCATATAACAACAATAGCTGGAAGAATTGGACAATTAGATAAAGAAATTGGTAAAGATTATCCAGAATTTAGTCGTCTAATGGAATCTTTTGAGGTTAAAGCTGAAAAATTTAGAGAAATTACTAAAAAATATTCAGAGAATAGTAAATTTTATCAAGAAGTCAAGGAACTTAAACGGTCTTATGATTTAACAATAGGCGCGAAGGACCAATCTGGTATAGGTGGTAGACATAAAAGTAAAGTAAAAAAGTTTGAAAAACATAAGGATATTTATATGAAAATTCTAGAATTAACTGATGCCAATATTGAGGAAAGACGTAAAAAAGAACAAGAAGTTGCAGATTTATTACGAACTGCGGAATATTATAAAGACCAATTCGGTTCATATAAAGCTAAAAAGAAAATTACACCTGGAAAGCTTGATAAGGATATGATTGGTATTAAATGTAGTGCAACTACTGGATTATTATGTGATTGGGTAGCAAAATATAGAAAATTAGCAGAAGATATATTTGTCATTGCTAAAATGTGTGCTGATATTATTAAGAAAATGGGTGATATTAAAAAGTCTGCAGAAATATGTGTTAAAAATTTGAATACTGTTTTTCCGGAAGGTTTTAAGAAAGATCCCCAGGCACAGGCAATGATACGTTTTGAAAATCAAATGATTTATTTAATTGATATGTTTGGCAAAGCTGGGAAAGAAATAGGATTATTAAAAGCTGAATTTTATAAACAAACACCCGCAGCACGCATAATGATAGATTATAATGAATTAACAGTAGAATTTAATTATTTGCATGAAAGATTGAAATCTTATAAAGGAGTATTTAGTCCAGAAAAAAGTATGCCTAAAGAAGTGCAAAAAGGTGGTGCTGGTAAGTCTGGTAAGTATAAAAACCCATATCAACCTAAACAACATAAAGAACCATGCGAAAAAATAATGTCATACGGTTTAAAAAATGAATATTTTTATAAAAAAATACCAATTAATATTATTGTTCAAGATTATAAGAAGTTATTAGATGATATAGCAAAAAAGGGTAACGGATGTTTTGATACATTAGATAATTTTAAAAAAATATTTACAATATTTTTTAAAGTATGGTTATTTTTCTTAAATTTAGAAACTAATTTAAATAAAATTTCGGAAACACATCCATTAAGTCCTGAAATTGTAGATAGTTTAAGATATTTTAAAGCAATAGAACATATGCTGGAAAATACTAATGAAAATAATACAGATCCAAATAAATGGAATTGGGATAGAGATATGATATTGTTTATAGAAGATAAATTCGAAAAAAATAAAATTAAGTCAATTGATAGTATTATTACAAACGAATTTGGGAAGGCAACTGAATCATTAGATGTGTTATATAAAAAATCATTAGGCGGCGCAGGCGGCATAGACATATTAGCTATTAAAAAATATTCATATGTTAAAGACATTGTTCGACGTGTAGTAGATGACCTACATGATAAATTATTAAATGGTAAATCTACAAAAAATGGTGATTTTTTTGGTGTATTAGAATGGGATGCTAATATAGACACAAACAATGACTCTAGTATATATGAAGGTACACCAAATGTTTTTAATAATTATCTAACTACATTATTTAATAATATTAAGGAAAAAGATACAACTTATTATTTACCTAAAACAACATTTGGTGCATCTACAAGTGGAACACAACCATCATCATCATCATCACCATCATCACCATTACGTACAGTTAATGCATCTAAAATTGATGAATATATAAAAACTGTAGAGGAATGTTTGGATACATTGGATATTAATCCTAGTTTTCAATGGCAAGATGAATATACTGATTTCCTAAAGCAGATTCTAGATGGTTTAAAGAGTCAGAAAAAAGAAAATGGTACTATAATTATTGAAGCTGCAAACCAAAAAGAAATAGAAACTGTTATCAATGAACTTAAAAATAAGATTGATGGCTATGATTCTTTAAATTCATATGAAATTAAACACTACAAAAGCGTAATAGGTAAATATACTGGATTAGATTTACAACCATTATTAAATATTTATGATGAAGTTATCTCTAGAAGTTATAGCGCAGCCGAGGCACTTAAAGCTACGGAAGAGGCAAAAATACTTATTGAAGGAGGTAAACGCGGACCAGTTGCAGAAGCTGAAATCTTAGATAAGTATAAAGATAAAAAAAGCCCACCAGCTCCTACAAATCCTATTCTAATAACTAGTACTGGTACTACTCTACCATCGCCATCACCTAGTTCTGGAACAGGAGCTTCATCACCCTCTGGTAGTCCACCAAAATCAAATACTAATTCAAAAGATTCGGATGCATCAAAACCTACAACAATGAAAGATTATGATGCTAATTTAATACAACACGTATTGCATCGGGTTAATTTATTAAAGGATTATCCAGTGCAATTTAGTGCATTAAAAACCGAATATACAAAAATTTATGGTGCATTAACGTCATTGGTGGAAGGTAGCGTTGCCATTAAGAATTTAGCAGATAAATTGCAAAAGATGACCCAAACACTATTAGAATTGAAATATATTGAGCCTAAAATTGTGGGTATATCGGTTAAGGCTGATACTAGTATTAGGTTGGGTCCTATTAGCTGGATTGTTGAACAGGCTGATAAAGATTTTGATAAGCAGCAGAAGTTGTCATTAACTGCTGAATTACAAAAAATGCGTAAGGATGATCCGCTGCTTAATAAGATGTATGAGGAACATGCAGGTGCAGATAAAGATACAATTTACAAGATATTTATTGATATGTTGAGTGAATCAAATGATGTTTATAAGGTTAAAAATAAGATTATTAAAGATATGGATAGATTTAGTAAAATTAATAATATTGATAATCTAAAAGAAATAATTAAATTAATGAAAGACAATTTAGTAATAAATAATCCAGATGACCAGAAGAAAGCTTGTCGAATGTTATCTGCCTTAGCAGATATAGTTGGTATGGGGAATAGTGATAAATATAATATACTCAAAGAAGCAATGTATGATTTTGATGGTGCTAGTAGGTCAGATCCAAAGCTAACACCTTGTGTTAATTTCCTAAGGGATAAGAAAGATGGTAAAGATGGTAAAGATGGTAAAGATGGTAAAGGTGGCAAAGATGGTAAAGGTGGTAGAGATGGTAGAGATGGTAGAGGTGGTAAATCTTAATTAGTATTTTTTTAGTTTTTATTTTTTTAGTATTGTGTGTTTTAGTAATGTTATTCTGGCAACACTTGATTTATAAAATATCTATATTAAATAATAGATAAACATAATAGATAAACATAATAGATAAACAAAATAGATACTGCTAGAATAATGTTGCAAACTAAGTATTTAATTTTAATCTGGATAGTGATATTAGTTATATTTACATTTTATTGTATTTATCGACTATCTAAAATTGCAAACACCACTAATCGTTTTGATAATATTAACCAACCGCTACCACAATTATCACCAAATGCAACAGCCCAAAATTTAGTTGATTACATAACTACAGAACAATCAAAAGACAAGATTATAGATATTCCTGGATGCCAGAATGTTTATGATGACAATGTAGCAGTGCGTTCTCTAGGATATAATAATTGTACTAGTGCATATACTGATTATTATAATCGTAATCTAGATATTAATAACAAATATGGAAATGTTAAGACATTATCAGAAATATGTCCAGTTAGTACTAAAAGTGATGCTTATATGAATTGTATGCAAAAATTATTGGATAAATTTAATACAAATGCGAATATTCTAGATAAGGTAAATACGGATATGACATCGGTATTAAATAAACGCTTATCAGAAAGGAGTGATATATTAAATAATGTTGAAATTGCAATGAATCCATATTTATTAGGTAAAGAACAAGTAAGTTTTCGTAATAATATGACATTAGGTGAGGCAATAAATCCAACACCAGATCAAGTTTTAGAAAATGTTAATAATTACTATGAATCTAAATATGGATTTAGCAAAAGTGTATTTAGTAATATACCTACACCCTCACCGATATCAATTTCTACACCTATAGAACATTTTATATCTGACCTAGAACTTTATAATATTGACCCTTATATTGAAACTGTATTCTTTGGTGCTTATACACCAATTAAAGGTCAATTTATGGCATTTAATAATTTAACAATTATGTTAAATTATGATTTGAGCAATGAGGATGCAGATGCATCAAATAATACATTAACAAAATCATCTAAAAAAGTATTATTAACTATAGTTGATAATAATACTAATGCTCAAATAATATATCGGGTTATAAATATTAATTTTTATTTGCAATATAAGAATGTTATTAAAATAGATTTGTTTGACCAGACTATTAATTCTAACCAACCAAGTGATATTCAATCATTACAGCAACTACTTAAAACACTGGGTATAACAGTGCCTAATCGATTAATTATGTCAGTTGATGAATTTACCAGCACCGAAAACATTACACGAAAGACTTATAAATTAATGAATTCTAGCAATGATACTATTATGATTATGGAAAAAAATTAAAGATATCATTCTAGGCAAGTCATTCTCAACGTTTTATTAATTTTATTTTTTGTTGTTTTTTTAGAATATTTAGAATATTTAGTTTTGCTAGAATTATTTAGTAGTAGTGAGTTGAGAAATCTAGCTAATGTAGTATTAGTGCGACCTTGTTCAAATAATGCAATTAGTTTATTAAAGTGTTCAGGAGTAGAATTAAATTTTAAATGGTTGTCTAGAATATCGCGCCAGTATTCATTTAGATTTAATAGTAGGTATAATTTGAGTATGTAATAGGAAAAGACGCAGCTATCTTGTTTAAAGTTTTTTTTGGAGTTGGGTTTATGTGTTTCTAGGAGGGTAAATTCTTCCCAACTGGTATATTTGCATATTTGTAATATCTTGCTTACCTGGAATGTACTAAATATTATTTCATCAATGAGATTATTCTGGAATGTGTAAATATTTTTAGTACCTCTAGAATAAATATTATTTAATATATTGGCTAATGTTTCAGTAATACATTCATATAATAAGTATTCATTATTATCTGCTATATTATGTGTTTTTTTAATATATGCTAGAATAGTATTCTCTACATGGGTATTTGGAAATGTGCGGAAATCCAATTCATGGAAATGAATAAGTTCGTGAAATACACTTTTTAATAATTCCTGTTCCCTATATATTATTATATCCAGTCCGTTGGTAACTGCGGTATTGATGTTGATTGTTCTAAAATGTTGGTGATGTTCTAGGGTATCATCAATTTCTTTTTCTTGCTTAGTAAGAAATATTATAAATTTTTGTGGTAGTTTATTTGTTTGTAGAAATTCATTAAAAAATAGTAATCTTTGTATTACTTGATTAGATAATTGGTTTATTCTAGTAGTTGTATGTTCCCGACTATTATGGAAAATATATAATATATCGTTGTAATATTTACCTTTGTATTCTAGAGAACCTATTGAAACGCTATTGATATTTTTTTCAATATCTTCTAATATTTTAAAGCTAGTAAAACCATTTATAAGTAATTGATGAAAAGATGTAGATGGGTATTTACTTTCTAGATTTAGTGAATTAAATTCATTGTAATATGCTTCAACCAGTTTATTACCCAGATTACTATGGTTATGTAGTTGTGTATATATGGTATGATTGAATGGGGATGTGAGTATATTCTGGAGGGTATGTAATTCTGGTGTAGTAAAATAGTTAGATATTATAGGTTGTGTTATAAGGTATTTGAAAATGTCAATAAATGGTGGTATTTTTAAAGTGGTATTGGAACTTAACGTGTTTATTGAATGTTTTATTTCTAGATCATAATGGTTAGTTGGTGTTTGTTTAATAGAAAATAGTTTGTCTAGAATAGGTTTATTATTGTTAGTAAATTCTTTGGTTAATGTGGTTAGATATTTTCTATAGGTGGATAATGTTTCAGGTGAAGTGGATTGTGTTATAGATTGTTGGGCTTGTTTGCATAGGGTGTTTGTGTGTTTAGTTGGCATTATATAACACTATTTACTATAGATATTTTAGAATTTATTCTGGCAGATGTAAAATATTTTATAGCAAGTATAAATTACTTTTTTGCACTATGCTAGAATATAGTTATAGAAAAATGAAAAATATAAATAGTTTTATTTAGTCAAATGTATTGTCAAAGTTAATTTTTTCTAAAAGTTTTTTCTTATTACGTTGTGCGGTAATTTCTTCATCAGCTTCTATTTCTTCTTCTGCTTTTACTTTTAATGTGTTTAAATGTTTATTTCCTGAATTACTATTATCAGGATTTATATATTCCTTAGTAATTGTATTTTTATTTTTAGCTCTTGATTTATTAATTTCTAATTGTAAATTTTTAATATGTTGATTTTTACTCATATTTTGCATAACAGCATTAATTGCTATTTTTATGTCTTTATTTCTAAATGCATCATCGAGCAAATTAATAATTGCATCATTTGCTTCTTGAGAAACAATATTTTTGCCATAATTTGCATCTACTAAATTTTGATGTGATATTAAATTTTTCATATATTTCAAAAGTTCCTTTTCAGTTAGTTTATCTTTAAACATATGGAATAATTCAATACATATATCTTGTAATAGATATTTAAGACTTACTACAAATTCCTTTTCCGAAATTCTAGTTATTTCCATATTTTTATTCAAAAATAATACAATCTTTTTATTTAAATTATCTTTGAAGAAATTTATATTTGGAATATGTTTTTTATAAACGTGATAACATAATCTATTTACTATATTTCTAATGTCATTGAAAATATTTTTAAAATCTTTTATACTTATATGTTCTAGGCTTTCACATCCAAATGCATTAATATAAAAATTAGCAATTATATTTCTAGAATTATCTATATTCTGAGTATTAATTACTGTTTTGTTAATTGTATTATTTATAGTGTTATTATTAATGAGGTCATTAAATGTAATTCCATTTCTATTATTGGATATAGTATTAATTGTATTATCATCAATTGTTTTGTTATTACTATTATTATTGCTTATATCAATATTTGTATTTTTACATCTTCCTAATTTACTGTGTTTATGTAGGCTTCTTTTATGAGCAAATGTTTTATTACAATTAAGACACCTAAATTGATTACTATTATTAATATTTTCTATTCGTTTATCAAATTCATCTTTGAGTAATGTATATATTAATTCTAATTTATTATTATTAATTATATCTATATCATTGAAAATATTTTTAATAATAATTTTTTCTTTTTCTGTTAAATTATTTAAATTATTCTTATCATCTATTATATTTACTTTATTATTATTTACTATATTAGTATCGATTGATGTTGTCTTACATTTAGACTTACATGCTTGATGACGTGCGAAATGTGATTTATACTTAAAATCAAATTTGCATACATTACAAATATATTCTGACATATTTGAATTATAATTACTATTATTAAATATTGTAAATATTTTAAATTACAAATTTTTACGAAAATTTACAAATTATATTAAACAATGGTAATATAACATAGTTTAATATAATTTACATGTTATTCCTTAAAGTTAGTATACATACTTGGCGCATAAACAATAAAATATACAAACTTTTGGCGTTTGCTGAAATATAAATATGAGCGTCTATATTTGCGTTGGCGTTATCATAAATACAAATATATTATACGCAAAGCGCACAAACTCATAAATTAATAACTCTATATGCATTTTTTTTTATCATATTTTTGTACAAAAAACGCCACGCACCAGGAGGGGGGAGCGAAATATCGTCTATATTTTATAACGTCAACATATTGTTTGTTTGATAAAATTATTTAATTGTATTGAAATATTAGAATGTCTCAAAAACCATCTATAAAATATAATGAATTTATAAATTAAATAAATATACCCATATTATACATTTTATAATAGCGCCACAATAATTACACATATTAAATAATCAATTATGTGGTAATATTATAGTAATTAGTATGTACTATTTATTCATCCTCAATAAGTTTATTTAAATCCACGATTTCTTCGACGCGGTGTTTAATGTATTTTTTGAGGTATTTATTATTTTCATAATTGTATTCTATGCGATTTGTCATATCTTGTAAGATTTCCTTAGTGATAAGTAAATTGGTGTCTTCTTCGTTAGAAGGGTCAAATGTGCGTGGTTGAATGGTTTGGAATTCTTCGCTTTGTTTTCCAGCTTTGTTAGATTTCGCTTTGTTAGATTTCGCTTTGCCTTGTGTATTAGATGATGTTTTAACATTATCAAAATTATCACGTTTGTTGGCAGTGTTTCTAGCTTTGTTATTAATTTTTTCTTCTGTATACATCATTTTCTTATTCTCTAGAATGGCTTTCTTATAATCACTATCATTATTGTTGCGGAATTTATTAATAGTGCTTAATACAACATTTTTAATACTATTTACCCGTTCATCTATTTTTTTATCATTTTCTGCTTTGATTTTCAAATTATTATTGATTCTAGATATAGGTTCATCATCCTCGCTATTAGTAGATTCACTTGTGAAACGTTCTATATTTGCTACGTCATCAATTTCATTAGTGTTTTGAATAGCAAATAAAGCTAGAAAGAATAGGATGAGAAGTAATACTGCAATATTAATATCAAAATAACCTATTATTACTATACAGATTATAGAAAACAGGATTACAATTGGGTTAGAAATAAGGATACTTATAGTTGTTTTAATAGGTGTAGAAATAAAAGAATAGCAGGTAATAAGTAGGATAATATTCATTATGATGAAGAAATTGATATTAGGATTGCGGAATAACTTGCTAATCCGGTTGTTTAAATCTAATAATGATGACATTGTATTCTGGCAGATGTAGTTGGTATTAATCTAATATAAAATGTGAAAAAAGTATTGAAAAAAGTATTGGAAAAGTATTTTAGAAAAGTATTGGAAAAGTATTTTAGAAAAGTATTCTAGAATGTAGGAACACCGGTTTTGAATTGTTCAAAACTAGAGCGGATTTCATTGGGTTGTGGCATACAGCTTTGGGGATTATCTGTAGATATATTAATGCTACCACCGCCAGATTGGAGGATAGGTAGTTTGGATATGTAAATTGTTGCTAGACAAGATATATAAATTAATACTCCAACACGAAAGTAAACGGCATTAGTATATTGTTTCTTTTCAAATTTGTCATAGATATATACAATAGCTAGACCGATGATGGTAGCGATTAGTGGTAATACATACATATTGGTTAAATATTCTAGAAACATTTTATTTTATGGTTATGCTAGAATGTTATTAAAGTTATTACTATATAATAATTCAAAAAAATAGCTAAAATATACGAGATAGATATCCTTTTAGAGTAAAATAATTAATATTTAAGATGAGCGACCATAGATAAAATTGCTTTCATTACGGCCACGTACGCGACCACTATTATAATCACTAAATTGACTATTTATATTAGCATTTGGGCACATTGCGCTGCTACCACTACCTTCCAGTGTTTGTGCCAGAGTAGTATTTGGAGTAGATGACATAGTAGGGAAAGTAGTGCTAGGCATCATTTGAGTGTTCATCTGACC
>Ga0214921_10002125_pt1 | contig 32660 bp, 24 predicted proteins | sample LL1505_MetaG_FD_177992 | JGI IMG/M metagenome (GOLD analysis project Ga0214921, IMG submission 177992) | Freshwater microbial communities from Lake Lanier, Atlanta, Georgia, United States - LL-1505 | ecosystem: Environmental > Aquatic > Freshwater > Lake | place: USA: Georgia | collected... | reverse complement strand
ATTGCATGCGGCGTATTGTCTGTAATAATACTTTCGTCTTCAATCTTCTTTGCTATGAATTTGCACAACATAGTGAGCTCTTTGTTTAGATTTAACTTACTGCAATATCGATCAATAAACAAGCTGGGTTTTGTATTACATAAATTATTGGTCGACGAATCACTCGATGAACGTTCAATATTACACATGATATTGACGGCGACGGAACATCCTGTAGTAGCACTTGTTTTATCGAGATGGAAGATTTCCGCAATTTCGTGTGCAGTACGCGGGCAGCCGTTTTTCCTACAGGAAATGTATATCGAAGCTGCTTTGATACTGTCGCGGTTCATACCTCGAAACATTTGTTGTTCCGAAATATCTTTGTGATAGACCATGGCGTCTTCAATGAATATTTTAGGAATTCCGGAATTTTGGGCCATCGTTGTAATGAATTGGAATTCGTCGTAGAGGGATTTTTCTTTATGCGGCATCGATTGCCATTCTGTCCATTTGCGGATTTTTTTCATATCATAGGAGGACGTATTGGTACAAAGAACTTTGCAGCCATATGACGATTCGACCAACAGGGGATTGATGGGATTACCGCACCGTGTTGGATCGGATGCATTTTTATCATCTGCTCCATAGAAACGCCATTCGGGAGAATAGTCGAGGGTGTCTTTATAAATGATTGCACATGTTGTGTTCATGCATGCTGGAAATCCGTCGTCCATAATCATTAGATTCGATCCGCAAATAGTGCACATAGAATCGTGGAGCGAAATAAAGTCAATCGTCGTTTCTTGTGGCATTTCGTCTAAATCGTTTTGAAATAGCTTCCATAATTTGGTTTTTTCGGTTTGTGATATAGTTGATTTATTTTTTTTCGTTTTCGTATTAGAGGCTGTGTTGGAGGTATTAGAGGCTGTGTTGGAGGTGGTCGTTATTTTATGCATAGATGCTTCGTTTGATGATTTATCCGAGTATATTTGCGCAGATTGAACGCCGTTCTTTACACGAATATTGACAACAACTTTTTCTGGATGTATAATGACTTTTTTACTCGGTTCAGTAGTTGTCATGGGATTGATCTCTTTATGCGGTATGTTTTAATATTGAAATAAGAAGTTGCGTTTATTTCCTTTTCAATTTTATATGTATTTAGGGAGGTGGTCTACAATATGAGATGAAAAAGGATATTTTTATATGAGAATTTTTATTCCGATATATATTATATAAGATGTCTTCATCGTCGTCGAATAAGCATACAGTAACGACCAACCTCACAGATCTTCTGTATGATGGTACGCGTGTTCTCAAGAATATATATGTGCGCGATGTTTCCAATAGTATTGCGGTCGGTAATTCTGCCGGGACCAATAATCAAGGCGCGAATACAGTGGCGATTGGAAATAATGCGGGAAATAGTAGTCAAGGTACAAATGGAGTTGCGATTGGTCCATATGCCGGTTATGTGACTCAAAGTGGCTCAAGTATTGCTGTGGGTCTTTCCTCTGGACAATACTCACAAGGGGCGAATTCCGTTGCTATTGGAAATAGTGCAGGATATAACACGCAAGGTTCGAACGCAATTGCGATTGGTGCTGCCGCCGGACAAACAATGCAACCTTCCAATTCCATCATTCTGAATGCGACAAGTGGAGTCTTGGACGCGAGTGCAAGTGGATTATTTGTGGCACCGGTCCGCAATGTCGTCCAGTCCAATGTGGTGGGATACAATACAACTACGAATGAAGTCACATATTGGCCGCTTGCGAATTTCTATGGTCCGACTGGAAATACGGGTTCTACCGGTCGCACAGGTTCAACTGGACATACTGGGTCTACTGGAACAACCGGAACGACTGGAACAACTGGCTCCACCGGAATCACAGGATCAACCGGATCGACTGGACCGCAGAGCACAGTCACTGGACCGACTGGATCTACCGGATCAACCGGCCGTACAGGATCGACTGGATGCACCGGTATTTCTGGTGATAAATATTTGAGCGCTTCTACTACCACATCTCTTACAGGGATTTCAGAAGGTGGGTCGGCTACATTGACGGTGAGCGCTGGTTTAGCATATGTACAGGGAAATAGTGTTCTTGTGACAGATGCAGTGAGTCCATCGACCAACCGATTCGAAGGCGTGGTGCAGAGCTACAGCGGAACCACGATCGTCGTCAATAGCATTACGAATGTTCGTGGATTCGCTGGCGGATCACTGACCACGACTGGATTTGTAGTGAATTTAGACGGTATTGATGGGCCGACTGGTGCGACTGGATCGACTGGACCTCAGAGCAATGTGACTGGCCCGACCGGATCGACGGGGGCTACGGGTGCCACTGGATCGACCGGATCGACCGGATCGACTGGACCGCAAAGTACAGTTACAGGTCCAACTGGTGCCACGGGAGAACAAGGTCCAATTGGTATAGATGGAACTGCTGTTAATACGGGTGCAACTGGTGCAACTGGTGCAACTGGTGCAAAAGGAGATACGGGTGCAAAAGGAGATACGGGTGCAACTGGCGAGACAGGACCTACTGGACCTACTGGTGAAACTGGATCGACTGGACCTCAGGGAGCTGCCAGTACTGTGACTGGACCTACTGGCGCGACTGGACCTCAGGGAGCTGCCAGTACTGTCACTGGACCTACTGGCGCGACTGGACCTCAGGGAGCTGCCAGTACTGTCACTGGACCTACTGGCGCGACTGGACCTCAGGGAGCTGCAAGTACTGTCACTGGACCTACTGGCGCGACTGGACCTCAGGGAGCTGCAAGCACTGTGACTGGACCTACTGGCGCGACTGGTTCGACTGGACCTCAGGGAGCCGCGAGTACCGTGACTGGTCCAACGGGACCTCAGGGTCCTCAAGGAGGCGCACTTGCATCGGGAATTGCAACTATGGTTGCGTCTGAAGTAACAGTGTATCCTGGTTTAACTGGAATGAATCCAAATTCCACTGTTGTAATGATGACAAGTGTTGGACCGGCTATTCAAAACCCTTACTATTTCTACACCATCACTGGAACTACAGGAGGAGTCACTGGAACTTCTATATTATTAAGCAATTCATCTGTTGGTGATACAGGTAAAGTCGCTTGGGCCGTTTTCAGTATTTAATCCTTTCCCTCACTTCGTAGCAACAATAATTCATGAAAGGGACACTCTATCTCATTGAAAAATATATATGGAATAAAATAATTCATATATATGCAATACATTGATTCGTTTACAAAGCGAAGATTATACCTGTAGGACAATCACCAAATAATTGCCTAAGAAAAATGCACCTTCTTTTCTATCTTCTCGAATATATCCGGATGATAGACTAAATTGCCCTTAGGTTTATACTGATCAATCGGAGTAAACTTTTTGTCTTTATTGGTCGGATGTTGTTGGCTTTGAGAATGATTCGGATTGTTGAACAATGGATCATCGTGTAAATTTGCATCTTCTTTGTTCTCGCCTCTTTTTTCCAACACGTTGCCCTTTTCGTCCACTACGATTCCAGTACGTTTCTTGAACTCGTTGCGTGCATACGTCGGGATCCAATTTTCCCAACTCACAAAGAGTGTATGTGGGTGCATATAATGCACATAAAACCCATTTTGTTCTAATTTCGACACCAAATATCCGACACATTCCCCGTAATCGTAATTGGGTTCTCCAAACAGGAATTCAGGGATCGTGTACCAAATGTGTTTTTCATTCCGTTTGTTTCGACCGGTTGTCTGAATACGTTTGTGGATACGTCCCAGCAGTTTGTTGAAATTGGAGATTTGACGCAAATCGCGTCGATGCTTTTTTTCATACAAATCGTCAATGTTTATCTTATTGGCGGCTTCTTCTTCTGTAACATACAGTAGACATGACATTTTTTGATTTTCGGCTAAATATAGAATATAGAAGGAAATAGAATAGAGTTTTTCTCCGAAAAATAAAAAAGGGGTAATGGAAAATGATTTTGAGAACCTGTATCAAATCGAACAAGAAGAACGGGATACGGGACAAGTCGCCAAAGTCCGCGGATCATTTCGCCATCTAGTTCTTTCCGGGGGATCTATATGGGGTCTGAAAACATACGGCGCACTTCGGTATGCATTTTCGCACGGATTCCTACAGCGTGATCTGTTGAAATCCATCTATGCGACTTCTGTGGGGTCCATGATTGCAACCATCATATTGACTGGTATTGATTTTACCGTGTTGGACAAATATCTCATAGATCGCCCGTGGCATAAAGTGTGGTCCGTATCTCCAGTAAATCTATTGTCGATCACTGAAACCTGGGGAATTTATACAAAGAGGTTTATGGAAGAATTTTTCATTCCTATATTCAAATCGAAAGACATTTCTCTCGATATTACATTTGCCGACTTTTATGTATTGACTGACGTCGATTACCATATATTCGCCACCGAACTCAATTCTTTCAAATATGTCGATTTTTCTCACAAGACGCATCCAACATGGAAGGTTATGGATGCTGTCTATGCATCGTGTTGTATACCCGTTGCGTTCGCCCCTTTTCACTATGGAGACCGAGGCGAGTGTTATATAGATGGCGGAATCCATATGAACTATCCATTGAAACCTTGTGTTGAAAAAATAGGGAAGGAGAAATCGCATGAAATTTTGGGTATTTTATTGCCGCTTTCTGCGCGCAAAGATGTCATGCCGGATCATAATACTGACGACATTCAGACAGGAAATGCGAACACAGACAATGCAAGTGAGGACCTACGCAAAGAAAAAACGTTTTTTGATTACATAAGTCAATTACTGAATCGCCTGTTGGAGAGCCGTTTGTTTATTAATGATTTGTCCTACAGGATTCCTTATCAATTGGAATTGGATTCGACCGCGTTTTCAATTGAATACATGCAAATGGTATTGAACCATCCGGAAGAACGGCGCAAATTAATCGAAGAAGGATCGAGCCAAATGCAAATTTGGATAGATCGGCAATAGTTATTATGTATTCGCACAATAGTTACACCACCAACAGTTAGATCACTGTATTTGCACAATAGTTACACCACCAACAGTTAGATCACTGTATTCGCACAAGATGGGTCAACAGTTAGATCACTGTATTTGCACAAGATGGGTCAACAGTTAGATCACTGTATTCGCAAACTTGTTCAAATTGTCGTAATTGATCTGCGCATCATAATCAACGGTCTCATCATCCTTGATCATTTTCACTGTTGGATAAGCATTGATTTGGAATTGATTGATTAGATTTGTAATGTCCTGTGGGGTTTGTCCACCTTCTAGATAGTCTTTGTTTTGATTTTCCCCGGCGTCTTCTGTACAATTGACAGAAATACATTCGACTAAATATCCATTGACCATGGTTCCGCTTACACTAGATTTAAACAAATTCCAATCATCTTTTGTTTTCTGGCAATAAGGACACCAATCCACGAAAAAGTAGTAAATTTTCGCAATGGGTTGTTGATTGGGTGCATTTGCAACATCGTTAAATGGTTTCTTCTTTTGTTTTTCATTGACGAAATATCGGTTATAGGCATAATACCCGACCCAGGCGAAAAAGGCAAGCAATAGGACGCCAATGATCATCGAATGATAATTTTTGGTTTTTTCATAGAGATATGCGACAATATTCATTGATTAATATATATATATTGTCATGTGCAAATAATTTTACGAATGAATCCGCGTTTTTTATTTTGTTTTTTATTTTTTATAAGTTTTATTTTTCTTTTGATTGGTTCTCTTTTTGTTTTGTTTTTTCGTTTTCTTTGCATTTCTTTTGCCTCCTTTTCGGTCTAGATCGTTTAGTCGTAAATCAAGCTCTTCTTCAACCGTCAAGGGTGTATTTTTAAGTCTTTTATGTCTTAGAGTCAGATCGTCTTTTTTTCTTTTTTCTCGATCAAAATTAACGAGTAAATCAGATACTTGTCTACTCGTTGAATCTGTGCCATTTATACGAGAGAATGCCTGGTCTATCATATCTTGCGTCGGTGTTTTTTTCGCCTTTTTCCATATTTTTAAATATGAAACCGCATACAATTGAGCATGGTCTAACCCATGTGATGTTGTATCGTTCTCAAGTTTAGTTGAACTTATTTGGTCGAGTGGTACATTTAAAATTTCTTCAGGAGTAAGATCTTTAAAATCTGAATATTTGTTATATTTTGCTTGACTTAACCCGGTGAAATATGTCATACTTCTTCTTAATGACCTTCCAAATGACGACATATATTATATTAAGAACACAAAATATCTACAAACTATATAGAGTAAAATGAAAATCAGGAAAAACAAAACACAAAAAATCAAAAAAAACAACACAAACAAACCTCTAGACAAATTTCATAACTCTGTGACCGTTCATAACTCCGCACCCGTTCATAATCCCGTTCATAACTTCACCCAAGAAGAGTACAACAGCAACGACGGCATGCTCACCACCGTATGGGGTCCAGGCACCTGGCATTTCCTACATACCATGTCGTTCAACTACCCCATCCATCCTACCGAAACCGACAAAACTCACTACATGGACTTTGTACACAGTCTCCAATACGTTCTTCCCTGTGGGAAATGCCGCAAAAATCTGAAAAAGAATTTCGCTAAACTTCCTCTCAACCGATCCGACATGAAGAACCGCGAAACGTTCTCGACCTATATTTACAACCTTCATGAAATAATCAATACCATGTTGAAAAAGAACTCGGGCCTTTCCTATGAAGACGTGAGACAACGCTACGAACATTTTCGATCGCGCTGTACCACAATGAAAAAAAAGCTAAAAAAGATAAAGAAGGAACACAAAGGATGCACTGTGCCTCTTTACGGCGAAAAATCGAAATGTGTCCTACACATTGTGCCTCAAACGGAAAAATGCCCTTCATTCCAAGTCGATGAGAAGTGTATGAAAAAAGATTATAATAATATATAAATATAACATAGCATGGATTCTGAAGTAAAGGAAACATTGGCCCAATCAGAAGAAAAAAATGAAAAAAAATCATACATTCCGTTTTGGGGCGAAGATCCAAACATCTTATTTAATCAAGAATACATTTTAGAGTTTTTTCCAACAGAGGATATGTCGTTTAATCAGCGACTCAATGCCGTTTCGAGAATCGTCATTGTTCTCACGATCATTGGACTCGTATATTCCTATTCGGTGCGCATGATTGTGGTGAGTGTTATGAGTCTGTTGGCCATTTATATACTGCATCATTTCAAAAAAGATGATGAAAGAGAGAATTTCGCGGATCCGGCTTTAGAGCTTTTAAAACAGTCGGCGATCGACCCTAGTCGTGTCTTTGACAAACCGACACCATTGAACCCTTTGTCGAATGTACTCATGACGGATTATGATTATAACCCGCAAAAGAAACCGGCGCCACCCGCTTTTGCCGAAGATACTCAAAACGCCATTCTGGAAAATGCCAAACAGTTGGTAATGGACGCGAATCCAGATCAGCCCGACATTGCCGACAAATTGTTCCAAAGTTTAGGCGATCAACTCGTGTTTGAGCAATCTATGCAGCCATTTGTATCGAATCCGGCCACGACTATACCGAATGACCAGGCGGCATTTGCACAGTTTTGTTATGGAAGTATGATTTCGTGTAAAGAGGGAAATAAATTCGCATGTGCTCGAAATTTAGAACGTCATACAAATTGATTGGATTATGTTGCGATTCGGTTGTCAATTTTGTTTAGGAAAATGGACAATGTTTTTGCGTATTGGTGTATTTATACCAGTGAAAATAATTTATTGAAATAATATTATCAAAATAAAAATACTGATGTTATGTATATATTATATGCAAGCCTCCGTATATTCTTCGTCATATGCATTCAATAACTTAACAGGACTTCGATCAACCACGGTTGATCAAACCCAGAATGCCATTCAAAATAGTAAATATGGGGAATATCAAGTAACGAATGTATTTCCGGAGAACAATTCGAAAGAGGAGGTCCAATTCGCCTCCGAACAACCTGGATTCATCATGCACAATTACGGAAAAGCGCCATTTGTCATTGATGATGAATCTGCCGTTCTCTTTAAAGATACGCAGAATGGGCGCGATTATGAAAAGATACAATTGTTCCAGCGTCCCTTTTTGACAGTGCCTTATTTAGGTCGTGGTGGGGGTGATCCCATGCTTGAATCGCAACTCCTACAGGGTGAATCGATTGAGAATCGGAAGAGTGTGAATCCGACAATGGAAAAACCATACATTGATTACTCGGATTATCCTTTGAATTCGGATCTGAAATCGTATATTAATAACCCGTCGAATTCGGTGCAGGAATTGGTAATGGATGGATGGGTGCGTGGAGGATCTTCTGCTCGTGAATCAGGAGTGCAGTCGTCATCTTCTAAACCGAATGTGCGTTATTAACCATGCGTTATTAACCAGATAAAGTTGTTTTGATATATTATTTTTGATAGATTATTTTACATAATATATCAATCAAATGATGGGGTGAAAATTTCTATGGGGTGAAAATTTCTATGGGGTGAAAATTTCTATGGGGTGAAAATTTCTATGGGGTGAAAATTTCTATGGGGTGAAAATTTCTATGGGGTGAAAATTTCTATGGGGTGAAAATTTCTATGGGGTGAAATCTCCTAACGGTAAAATAAATTTTTATTTATGGAAGTTGGTAAGCCATGTCCAAATAAAATCATATATATTAATATTAACGCAGCCAATAAGATACTTCGGTTTTCGGCTACAATTTCATTTTGGCCAAGTATAAAAATCATAAATAGGTATAACAAGACCCCAATTATAACAGAATGTAAAATCATAACTCGTCCTTTTTCCATTTATATATTCTTTATAAAAAAACTGTATTTTATTTGTCTAAATGTGTAATAAATTAGAGAACTTGTATTTATTATTTTATTAAATATATGAATTGTTGTTGTAAAGAAAATGTCGAGGAAGAATCCATTGATGAAATACATCCTTGTTTTATTTCCACTGTTCTCGTTAGTTCTCGTTTATTCAATTCCATGCATGAATTTATGCAAACCATTTACAAAAGCCATCCATTTATCACAAAGACCTTCGACTTTTTATTCTATAAGTGCAAACAAGCGGATTCCTGTATGAAAAATCACCGAATCGAACCTCTAGAAGAAAATCATGTAACTATTGGATGGATATATATAGATGAAATCACATATCATTATTCTCTTGAAACTCTGTTTATTTGTTTACAACAACAACAAGAAAATATCGATCGCATAATAACATTTATAAGGCGCATCGTTTATAACAATCGGAATTCTATGATGTTTCCATGGATAAGAATACGTATAAATAATGTAGTTGGAGAACCTCAATATATTTGCCGTATATTGTCATCATTTGACCGTGTCTATTCACTTATTCATTCTGAGGAAAAAAGTGAAAAATCATCCGTCCGATTTTTATCGGTGGAATATTATCACCAAAATAACCCAAACACAGAAAACATCATATTGGTCGTTGATCCTGCATATTTATACGAAATGAATGAACTTTTTGCACCGGAGTTTATAATGCACCTGTTGGAACACCAAGAAATCCCTTTTCATTTTGATATGGCATACACATTACGTATTATGGACAATAATATCAATATTATCGAATTAAAATGCAATCAATACCTTTTATTAAAAAAAGACGGGTACGATATTTGCAATTTTCAACGACAACTTTTTCTAGAAAATAAATAACTATGTCAGAGAACGAATTGTTTTTCTTTTTTTTGATTTATTTATTTTTCGTTTACTTTTTCCTCCGCTTGATGATTGAATTTCTAAATCTAATATATCGTATCTTGTTATGTCCGATGCATTACGATCATATGGAGGAGCTTTACCATCAACAGGGCCATCTTTTGAATATCGATTTGAATATGGCATAAACTGACTAAAAATCTGAATATAAAATTTAACTTCTACGTAATCATCTGTTAATTCTTCAGGCCCCCTCGAATATCTCCAATTATATTCAGCTTTGTCTACGATTGTTCCAGTATTTCCAGTTTTTGTATCTCTAACTGTATCTCCAATTTTTAGTGATTCAAATTTATAGTTTCTAAGTTTAGTATTTTCTAGTTTAATTTGATCTAGTGCTTTTTTTGTTGTACCTGATCTACTACGTTCATATAATGTTTTGTTTGTACCAGATAATAGGAGTGCTTCCCTATGTCCTTGTTGAGCCAATCTCTCAAATATATCAGCAATTCTTTCTTTGCTTTCAGGTGATGAAGTATGAGTTTTTTTGTTTTCAATCCCTTCATTATTTTCCATAATATATAATATATATAAAGATTTAAATAAAATTTTTATTATTATAGAAATTTTATGATTTGTTAATAAAAATCCGATCGATTTCCAGTATAGAGTAGAATTCGGGTTAAAATTTATACATTTGATTGAGCATTAAAAATTCAGCCGCAATAAACACAGTGAGAGCCATGAACGCGTACGGAATAATAACTAAAGCCCAGGAAACAGATGTGTATCCTTTCGCACAGATCCAGTTCAAAATAGCGGTCCAAAGACCAATGAAAACAATGTGGACAATAATTGTCAACAATGGATTCTTAGAACTCGCGTAATAATTGAATTGAAGAATCAGACCAATTGTAGCTAATACTAAATAGAGAACCGCTGGACTGCAAAGTTTCATTTTATAATATTATATTATATTAAAAATCCGGATCCGGAAAATCCGGATCCTCTCCATCTTCTTCATAAAATCCGCCATCTAAATATCCTTCCATTCTAGGAAACGCATTCATTTCGTCGTATTGTTCTTTATCCCACCTCACTTCGTCGTCTGCTGCCATTTCGTCCACATCCATCATCATTTGTTCATTCTCAGATTCTCCTAAATCCTCGTAATCAGCATCCATAATCCCTTGTAGTAAATTCTCCTCGCGTTCTCGATCACTCGTCTTTTTATCATACACGAAAATCCCCTTTTGCTGGCCTACCGACCAAACGCCCAATTTGTATTTTTTCGCTAAATTTTCGACGCGCCTCTCCGGTTTTTCCATGTTCTCCAATCGGCTCATCACTCGCTCTTTCTCGGCTTCATTATTCTTTGATATTTCTTGCTCCACTTTCGAGTAACTATAATCCAGATACTTTTTATTATTGCGATGCATGTTTAAAAATACTTGAATGATTTTGGCAAAGTTCTCATTCATTGCCTGTATTTCATCGTCGCCCATACTTTCAATGAAAACCTCTTCATCAACTGAGAACTCGACATCTTCGTCTTCTTTGCTTTCGATTCTTTCGCCTCTACGTAAGATGGGATTCACTGCATCAATGTACATGCAGATCGTATGGTAGACGACGTATGTAGACAGCATAAACATGGCTTCTTTGTTGATGGTTTGCATGAGGCCGGGCATTTCTTCCACGAACGAATAGATTGTAATCAATGGTTCTCGCAGGTTCGCGAAAAAGTCATTCATGTCTATGCCAATATTTTCAGCCAATGCATACAACTCGCCATAGTATTGATCAATCGTGTTGGACAAAGCCCTAGTATCCGCATCCGATAATTGCCAGTAACGATGAATCCTGCGATTGTGCTTGGTTTTCTCTGTTGGATAAAAATTTAAAGTTTCACTGGAAATCATATGGTTCAATAAAATTCCCGGTAAATAATGTGTCAAATCAAAGACCATGTTTTTCATGAATTGGAGAACCCTGCTCATTTCTTCATCGAGCGACCATATATCCAAACGCGCCAAAAAGATTGCTAAATCTTCCATCTTGCTCTCTTTCAAGTTTCCGTAATCATGCATGAACTGCGTTATTTTCGAAAATAGTTGACTATTATTTTCATAGAGGTAGTCCATGAATTGATTTCGATGTTGTGCGATTTGTTCATCGTCTTCTTTTGTATCAAGTAGAGTTTGTAGATGACGGATGAATATGGGATCGAATCGCAATTGATTTGAGTTCAGTATATCCCGAATCCTCGCAATATTGGAAATTTCCTCTTTTTGTGTTTCGGTTTCTACCATGTTTTTTCTGCGAACAATCGTCATTAATTGCAACAGATCCGATTCACTGAATTTTCGAGATTGTTGCAGAAACGCGATTTTCGACTCGAGAGAACCCGATGCATTGTATCCAACAGGGATTTCTGAAAAGAATCTGCGATATTCGGGTGGGACGTCTCCGCGATCCAGTTTACAGTAATGTATCATGGCCGCATAAATGAGGGTTTCTTCATCCCTTATCAAATTTCGAAAATCTATATTCATACGTGATCGATACGTCATCGGGTAGACAAATGTTCTCGGATATGAAACGAGTTGTATGCGGTATACTTCGTCGGATAATTTCACAAGGATTTTGATGTAATTGGCGAGAACTTCCCCATTTTCTTGACGGATAAAGTAGACCAGTGGGCGATAATCGCGTGTTTCATTGCAACATGCGTTTTGCACAAACTGTACATTTGACGCAGTTTTCATAAGCAATTCTTTCGATCGCACTACATGTTGGATGAATTCTATAATAGAATACCCGTAATTTGCTATTTTACTTTGAATTGTCGCAAGAACTGCAGTTTGTCCAAGTTTTCCTTTCTGCGCCATTCCCCAAAATTCTTGGATGAAAGATGCAGAAACCGGCGATAAATGTTTGTTTGCATCGGTTCTCACAATAGGAGGCAGGAATCGCGTCCATTTGTCGGTTTTATATTTGTCAGGTATAACTTGATATTCATGCGGATTTTTATCTAGATACTCGCGTTTCTTTTCATACAGGTATTGGATATTTGGCCATTTGGCAACCGTTTTCAATGTCTCGATCAAATATTGGACGATAAATGATTCTTTCTTTTGATACACCGTGTTCCACGGCGCATTATCGGTCGCCAAACGTTTCAATATGCATGCCATGTATTTGATGCCTTGTATATCTTCTTCCCCTGTAAGAGGAAATCCGTCTAGAGAAAAAACGCAGGAAGGGACTGTTCTCGATGGTCGGAAGCTAGGAATTGATGTCTGCATAAATGCAAATGTGACTGAGACTACGATGAATAACATTTCGCGATTTCGCATATCTTCGTATGCCATTGTTTTTTTGCCCTTGGCTTTCTGTTTTTCCGCCTCTTTTTCATACAGGGATTTGCTTTCAATCATTTTCTCGCAAATCGAGAACGATATACGGCGAATATCTTGTATGATTTCGAGATTGAATTTCGCCATTTGCGATGTGAATTTGGCGAAGATCTGATGGATTTCGCGTTGAGACTCGTTTTCAAATAGAGGGAGGTCTTGTGACCCTTGCTTTATTGTCGCCGCGTTTTTTTTGAATTTATGCAACACGGTTGTTTCCAGATCCTCTTCCATGATCGCGTTGGTAATGATGCGGAACCCTTCTTCTGTATACCCCTCTTCCTCCACATTATCAATATTGCGGATCCATTCATCGCTATGTTTATCATATATCGCATTGCCTTCTTGATATCCTTGGCTGGCGACGATTTTATGAAGCGCGGTAAGATACGCCTGTTGGCCAAATATACAGAATTCGCGGGCAAGAGTATATTGAAAAGCGGGCATCAACTTCGTATTGGTGTCTTTGCAGTATTTCCAATAGGGCGATTCTGAAAGGGATTCCATCGGTTCTCTGCAAAATCGGTCGACGAATCTCACAATGTTTTTCTGTTTTTCTACGAAATCTGGATCGTCGAGAATTTTGTGTTTTAATTCCAGATGGGGAGAAATGAGAATTGCGGAATCCGCGGGTTCTGCAATCGCCCGCCGTTTTCCGAGTTCATAGGCGAAATCGTTGGCATATGTTTGTTGAATTTGTCTTACACGTTGTATACTGAACACACGAAATACAGAGCGCAATAAATCGTCTTTTAGTTTGGTTTCAAATACATCGCGATTCACATCGTACCTTCGATCGAATTCTTTGCGGATACGTTGTCTCTCTATCTCCTGGATTTGTTTTCTTCTTTCCGAATCTTCAGAAGGTTCTCGTTTCTCTTTTTTCGCAGATCGCCGATGAAGATCGTTCCAATTACAAAACAATTGCTTGTCATCCATAAACATAATGTCTTCAATGGCCTCGTCTTTTATCCATTGCATATTTTTTCGAATGTAGTAGGAAGTCTCTTTGCGAATTTCTGTTTCACTTTCAATTTCCCCTTTTTCTTTTGCATTCAGAGAACTTTCATCAAATTCTTTGCGCAATTTGGGCGTGATTTCCAACATGGCATATTGACCATCGGAAATAACGCGTCTTCCAGCGACGATTTGGAGTGCGAATGTTTCGGCAATTTCTCTGGCTATACCGTGTTTTTGCACCAAGTTCTCCGCGAAATATGGCAGAAACTTGTCTTCGGACATTTCGGCCTGTTCCTTCTCATATTTTTTCAGTAATTCGTAGGGCGTGTCATCCAGATCTTTCTCGAAAAAGACGTCGGCTTTTCCATTGTCTCGTTCCAAGTCCGCGAGAGAGTCATATCTTTTCGCAAGAGTGCGGTTATTGCACGCATCCGCGAGTTGATTATATTCATCTGTTGGAATATCAATATCAATATTTTCTAGGGGGATGAGCGGGTTCGGCGTGACGAGAACTGACAACAATGACATTAATATTTTCGCGAAAACATTGCCGCCGTCAATGAGGCGTACATGATTAAGAATTTCATGGCTGGATTGAGCATTGGGTTGTATGCGATATACGGATAAAAAATGTGTCAATAATTCCTTCTTTTCTGTGAGAAGACGCATCAAAAGAGGTGCAACCATTTCCGATGAATATACTTCATCGCGATACTGTTTGAATTTGGCGTTGTTCTCGGCCAGAACCTTCGTTAAAAGCGGAATCTGTTGTTTTATGAAAAAGCGAATATTATTGTAATGCTTGTAGACGAGATCTTGTTCATATATCATAAAAGGCTCGAGTAATCGAATAGTTTCATACACAGAATATTGCGGCGAAGTTTGTTGTACCCATTTGAGAACTATTTCCGTATTTGGCAACACGGAGTATAAATATTTGTTGAGGATGCGCATTTCGGAAAGGGGGTCGAATCGAGTGACTTGATAAGGCGCAAAATATTTCAATTTGGTATTGTTTGGTTTCTGCGCCGATGCTGCATCTTCATATGAAATTTCGCGACTATAATCTTCGACAGGAACTCTCTCGAAATAAGTCTTTTTGTTCAAAAACAGAAAAGGGAATACCAAATTCTCATGTAAATTTACGCGATGGAGTAGCGAAGACCTCTGTTGGAAAAGACGAGTATAGTGAATCATGCTTTCGGGCATCATGGCAATTGAACTCACTGTAATTTCATCTGCACGCATCATTTCTTGGTGTTGCATATAATGATGTTGCGCATTCCATATAGGACGCATTATACTGTTTGAAAAAACCTGGCGTATAAAAGAACCGCGGTCAACTGTATTTTGTATTCTGGTGTTGTTCTCGTCATCCGAATTCCCAAAGAAAGCCGGGGATTTAAAATCCGGCAGTGTTTCGACAATGGATTCTATACGCGTTTTTACATGCGTGGTTTTCAAATAAGACGACTTGACATCAGGAGATTCAAACGGAGTCATGTAGGAATTCAATCGGCTGTACATGGTCGAATACTTAGTTTGCTCCATCAGATCTCGATTGTTGTAGTATTCGAGACCTTTCATTTCTTCTTCTTCCAACAGGGTATTATTCATATTCACGTTGAGAACGTCTGGCATTTCCACTTCTTCGCCGGAATTTGTGTACAATTTCTTTTTGAGAGAAACTATGGGGACAATCCACGGTAAATTGACATTCATCTGTAGGAGTTGGGTGGCAAGGGGTTTGTGCATAGTATCGTGCGTTTTCAAATATCTTATATTGCCATTGTCGTCAAACGAGGAATATAATTCGCGAAGTTCTCTGTAGCGTTCAATCAATATGTGGATACGATTGAGAACTGTAGTAGTTCTTTGAAAATAAGGGATCGTGGACAAGAGTTCATCCATCAAACTAGTAGTTTGAAGTTCGATCGTATATCTACGCTCGTTTTCGCGGACTTCGACGAATTGCGAGACCTTCTCTAAATATTCTTCGTAGACAATCCCGCGTTTTCTCGCCGTCTCTTCACGAATAACGTCGCCTACATTTAGATCAGGTTCCGCCGTTTCTGGGATGTGAATAACCGATTCGCCACTCGGTAAAAAATCTTGAGTGGCATCATCATCCGCCGCCTCTTGCAAAAATGCATCTTCGTCGCTATTTGCCACTTTTTCGCGGAGTTTTTTGAGAGAAGAAATGCGATCTAGTTCTCGCGGTTTCTCGCGAATAACGAATTTTTCAATGGGAATATTTTCCGGAATACCCCTGTAGAAAAAATCAATGTATAACATCTGTAAATCGGGGTATGTCGTGATTTCGATCTGGTCTTCTTCTAAATCGGTGATTTCACCTGTGATGGTAGGCAAACCTTTGAAATAAACATCGACCCATACTCTTGGCAAAAGACCTTTTTGCCTGGCATAACCGGACTCTTTGCTTCTATCCAACAGGTTGACTTGGAGGATGGAGTCGTCAGAGAACCCGCCTTGTTCGGAGTTCAAATTTAGTTGTATGAATTCTTTGCTGGCAAGATTGATGATTTTGATCTTGGTTTCGTCGATATAATTTACGAAAAAAGTGTTTTCATGCAGAGACGGGTTGGTTGGTGCGATGATTTCTATAATGTCTCCATATTCAATCGATAGAGTATCTTCTCGTTCGGCGTTTGAATCCATTGAAATTTCTTGATCCTTAGACATATAGTATACAAATACAATATGTTTTGCGTGTTGCCGAGAACTTTATGACTTTTATTTTGGTCAATCGACCGATTGTCCAAGTAAAGGGCTAAATATGATTGTGTAATAAATATTATCTTGTATTAGTATAAAAAAGAAAGGAATGATGAATCGAAATACATTATTGATTATATGTATCGTTGTATTATTTGCATACCATTTTTATTTGGAATATGATGCAGATAAACATGCTCAGGAAACATTCGATAATGCAAAAGTTGAATTTTTCTCCAATATACATGATATTTATTACATAAATTTAGAACATCGAAATGACAGGAATGACGAGTTTTTATCCAATTTTTCGCCAACCGATCAAAACCGTATACACCGTGTAGATGGCGTGTATGAAAAAGAAAATGGCGCATTAGGATGTCTACAGTCACATATCAAAGCGCTTGAAATGGCAGTGGAAATTGGCAGTAAAGAAGATGAAGGCGATCACAATATTCTCATATGTGAGGACGATTTCTATATCAAAGACATTTTTTACTGCAACCGAATGTTGGAGTTTGCATTTCGTACATTACCGCATTGGGATGTGATTATGTTGGCACACAATACACACGATTCAAAAGAAACTCCTTATGTTACGGAGAAAGGCGAAAAAATCATTAAAATCGTTCATTCTGCAACCGGATCCGGATATTTGATAAAAAAAAGTTATATAGAACCCCTGTTGGAAATATTCAAAAAAGATTATGATAATTTTATGAGTACGAATAAATGGATTCCAGAATATTGTAATGATGTATCATGGGTTACATTGCAACGTAAAGACGAATGGTACGCGTTTGTTCCTACTGTGGCATTACAGCGCTCTTCGTACAGTGATATACAAAAAGGATTCGTCGACTATGGCGTATAAGCATAATCACAGACTTCAGAAAAATCGCGTATCAGGATCGATGCGAATTGTATAAGTTATATTTGGATTTTCATCATCTTGGTCGGTAGTTGTAATGATAGTGTCATCTATAGATGTTTTTTTGTTATTTAATCTTGGAATTTTTTGGTAAAAAAATAAAATATGTGTACAGAAATTTTCATAAATGCCGATTTGTGAATTATACTTGGCTTCATTTCCAATATCATTTAAATCCGTGTTTTCAGGGAGAATATTATTTATGTATTGATAAATTGCATTTGACGTAAAATATAATCCCAATAAATGATTGACATCTGTTTGATTTTTGATCAAGTTCGGATAATTCAAACTTAAATTATTGAAATCTTTATTGATAAGAACTTGAAATGCAGGATACATGTTTGAAATATTAACAATGGATTTCGATAAATTATAGCGTTGATTATTTGTAATGGGCGATGAGTCAGTTGATTCGCTTGTTGATTTGGCCTGATTTTGTATATTACTATACATTTGATTAATAAAGTTTATAAAACTAGATTCACTATTGATGGTGAAATCTGTGCTAATTAATGGTTGTACTGCAGCATCTGCATAATTTGAATCATTTGCCTTTGCATTTTCGCTTGCATTTTCACTCACTTTCATATTTGCACTTGCATTCGCTGCATTTTGTTGTAAAGTATTTAGATTTGAAACTTGATCATCGATCGTCTTTTGTATATTTTCCATGTTTGGAATATTGAACATATTATTAGATGATGAAGATCTCATTCCTTCTTGTATGTGAACGTGTTGGTTCCAATTGCTAAAAATGATGAGAAAACAAATAATAAAAATGAAAAATACGAGAATCCAAATACGATTCATGACTAGATTAATATAATAATTATAGTTATATTAATTTATCTTTCAATTTACATTCCAATTCAATTTGACATGAAAATAATAAAGAGCATTGTAAAACAGAATATAAGAAGGTTCTAATCCATGTACAAGGTCTAATAAATATCCGGGATCTTTACCATCAAACATGTACATCATATTTTTAAAATGAGCACGTATATCTGAAAGTTTGCTATTTGTAAAATCAACGCCTTTTATTCTATTTCCATCTTTATCTACTAATTTATTAATAGAGAGTTGCATCTGCATTGCAGACTGAACCAGTTGGATAAACATTGTATAACTATTTGTATTACATAATACAGCAGCCGTAGATGTACAGTCTTGCAGTCCACTATCTGAATCTGTAAATGTAAGAGGATACATATCAATTACATAGTTATATGGAAGTATGTACATATTGTAGAGAGCATGCGGAACAATGGTAGACACATATAATATTTCAAGTAACTCCAACAGGTTTGCTGTGTAGGTGTCTGCAACCGCTGTCAAATAATCTTCTTGGAATGTCTGATAATGTTTTACTAAATTTGTCATAAAGTTCTGAGAATTGGTTATTAAATCATTGTGAGGAATTAATGGACCATACGTATCTTTTGATTCTGGATACAGCGTATTTATGAAGGTTTTGAAATCCGAATCGGTTTTTATTTTATAAGTATTAGTTTTAGTATCTGCATCATATGTAATAAACGGATTGATATACGGCAACCTTGATAAACTAACCATGTTGTTGATTGGCGATTCAAGCGTTTTGGTTTTTTCGGGATATAAAAATTGTGCAAGTGGATAATAGTTGTCTATTTTAGATAGTGGATAATCAATATTATTTAAATATTCGGAATAATAAGCCGAATTAGAAATCACTGTGTATATATTTGGTTCTATATCTGTTGGATCATTGGAAAGTAAAAATGTAAATTGCATCAATTGTTGAATATTTTTATAGGTTAAATACTGATTTTCCAATTTTGTTGTAAATGATTCTTGTTTATTTTCTGATTTTTTTATACACATGCCTAGGCCAATCGACAATAAGATAGTAATCAATAACAGAAAAATGGATATGATCTTGTTTTTTTTCATGTATCTAATCTATTATTCTATTATATTTAAAACTGTATAAATGTATTTTTTTATTTTCTATATTATGCGAATAATACTGACAGTATTAACATTGAGTTTTATTCAAACCACATTTTCTCTTTCTTTCCCGTTTCATCCAAACAGAAATTTTCTAAAACCTTTTAAAAAATATCCGGTTTCAGAACAGTACTATGAGAGATTTATTCGGAAGTTGAATTCGCAGAACATTACTATTCAAAGTGATACAATTCTAGGATTAGGCAATGAGGAATTGGAGAATTTGGAAGATTCGGAGAAAGAATACGTCGACCCGTATTCTATTATACCTACTGAAAATATATATAGATCGATAAATGGGTCAATACGTATTATTATCAATAGGAATCTGTTGAAAGGGTTCAATACAGAAGGTGTTGCAGACCATCCGTACAATAATAATGAATATGATAATGAATATGATAATGAATATGACGACGATGATAATTACAGGAAAAATAGGGGTAAAAAATCCAAGCATTTTGAAGTCATCCGAAAATCGCCGATTTCGTTTAAAGATGTTGGTGGATACGATTTGGTTAAATCCGAGCTGGCACAATGTATCGATTTATTGAGAAATCATACAAAATATGCCGAATATAACGTGCGTGTTCCAAAAGGATTAATTCTAGAGGGGCCGCCTGGTAATGGGAAAACGATGTTGGCGAAAGCTCTTGCTGGTGAAGCCGGTGTTGGATTCATCTCGGTTTCTGGATCGGAATTCCAAGAGGTCTATGTTGGAGTTGGATCTTCCAGAATTCGCGAGTTGTTTGATCTTGCAAAGAAAAATCGTCCTTGTATTATTTTTATCGACGAAATTGATGCGCTTGGTCGTGCTAGAGGGAAAGACGGCGAATCCAGTTCAGCTGAGCGGGATAATACTCTAAATGAACTATTGGTTGCCCTCGATGGGTTTAAGACTGCGGCTGGCATTTTTTTAGTAGGTGCAACGAACCGAGCAGATCTGTTGGACAAAGCACTTTTACGTCCTGGAAGGATTGATAAACGCGTTTATATTGGAAATCCAGATGAAAAAACACGACGATCCATTATTCAAATCCATTTGAAGGGGAAACCCTATGATGCAAAAGTAGATATTGAATCTTTGGTGGGAACCACCGCTGGATTTTCTGGTGCGCAGATCGAAAATTTACTGAATGAAGCCATGTTGAATGCGCTACGCAACAATAGAGCTTTATTTACGAATCGCGATTTGGATATGGTCTATAACAAAATGCTTGCCGGGTGGCAACCGACTGAACATGATTTTACCAGTAATATTATTGACCATATTGCAATTCATGAATTAGGGCACACTGTAGTAGGACTCGTATGCAAACATCATGCGAAAGTAACCAAAGTGGTCATTAATCTGTCATCGCCGACATCTCCTGCTTATACTATTTTTGAATCTGCGAATTCAAATATTTATACAAGAGAAGCTCTCTTTGAACATCTGATGATTTTACTTTCGGGTCGAATTGCGGAAGAGGTATTCTATGGCGTTTCTGTAACAACAGGGGCAATTAACGATTTCGAAGAGGCATTGAAATTGGCCGAAAAAATGATTGTGTATTATGGTTTGGGTGAAAAGTTGATTTATCCAGTGAATAGTGAAAAATATAAGGAGATTATTGATAATGAGATCATCGGTCTTATCCAAAATGCATATGGTTACGCAGAATTTATTATTCATAATTCGAAAGATTTTGTTTCAGAAGGCGCCGAATTATTGAAAAAACACAAAACAATTTCCGCGGAAGAATTAACGGATCTTTTAAAAAGAAAATATTCGTATATTTTTCATTTATACCAGTGAAATGTACTGTAATACATAGAAGAGTGTAAAAAATTATAAATAATATATTATATTATATTATTGTTTATGAAGAAACCCTATGAATTATTGTTGAAGTGAGCGAAAGGGTTAAAAAATAATATATTATTAGGTTTACTAATATATTATTTCAATTCAATGAATGCTACACATTTCACAACCCAATATCATATTCATCGTCGCACATTTCTTGCGAATTACCAGATCCCCTAATATTGGTCACGTTGTTTCGTATGACAATCGAATTCTTTGAACATATATCGCGTGTTTGATCCTCTTGTCCAAACATTTCTTCGATCTTTTCTCGACCTTGTCGTTTCTCCACATTCACGGATTTCAGTTTCATCATCTCTTCCGTATCCAACACGATGTTGAATGCATTGGTTCCATAATAACCATACTGTCCGCACATCACATTCGCAGAAACACCGCGCATCTCGTCGAAATTCGCATGTCTCGCCGCATCCAAGAAGACCTCTGTATGTACTTCGAATGTAGCTTTCGCAATCGTGCCAATATCATCTTCCAGAATACCCGATCTAAATATCGGCACCATTCCCGCCGCAACCGTCATTCTGTCTGCGAGCAACGACATGTGGTGATAATTGATATAGACGTCGCTGAATTCCATTACTTCGCTGAATTCCTTAAAGATCGACTGTCTCGCAGCTTCAATTCCCAACACCTTGTAAATCTCCTGGACATCATTACTAAAAGTACGCTTTGGATCAATGAAATCTTCGCCCAATAATTCCAGTAAATTTGTCCCTGTTGTATCAATGACCCACGTCTCTTTCTGCACATATTTGCCATCGTCCTTTACAACACTGTTTTGCAGCTTTCTTGGCATGACATCGCGAATCCCATCGACACCTCGCAACACAATTCCCTGTAGTAAAGTATCCTGGAAATTCTTCAAATGATAAATCTCGTCGCTCTGATCCATCGATTTCCTCTTCTTCTTGTCCAACACGTTGCTGTTGACGCGTAATCGGAAGATGAGATTCGATGCATTGTAATCGCTGAATACACAGGAAACCGTATCTTCATATGCAGCATTGATTGCGTAATGTATATCGTCCATTGTAATGTTCTTTTCGAGGAGTTTTTCGGCGTCGAGTTTGATTCTCAGGATCCATTTCGATTTTTCCGCGTTGACCTCTTCAATGTCTTCCGAGACAATGTTTGCGCATTCTTTCACCATGTTTTCGAATGCGTAGAAATTGTCGACGAGTTCCTTGTCTTCCGGCAAATAGGTGCGGCGATCATTGGGATCGAAACAGATTTGCACACTTTCAACGACGTCCACGAGTTTGGTGTGTTCCAACATACTTGCTATTTTCTCGGCCTTCTGTTGATCCTGCTCATCCGCTGGGTTCAAATGGATTGTCAGTGACTGGTTTTTCGTGTTTTTGGTGAGACGCAGGATTTCCTCGATACGCGGCACACCACGTGTGACATTGGATTTCGAGGCCACACCTGCCAGATGGAACGTGTCTCTCATACATAGACCATTGTATATGTCGAAATTGCGTGTATCTTCTACTGTCAAATCATATGCATATGGTGTGGTGTTTTCGACTTCTTCGATGCATACAATACGATCAAAGATCATGTCTGGATACTGGGCGCCTCTTTCCAACAGGATTGTTTCATTATTGACACGATTCGGGACCGTGAGATGGGCTTTGCAATATTCGTATTGGAACTTGTGTCCAATTATTTTTTCGATTTTACTTAATCGATCGGTATTGATTTGATTGTTTTCAAAATCAATCATCGAGACTAACTTTTGGGCCTGTTGATTCAAAATCGATAGGTAATAGTATAGATGATTCGGATTCAATCCATTACGATTTGTCTTGTAATTCTTGCTTTCAATTGTCGCTACTATTCCCATGTTTTTCAACATGATTTGGATCCCTGTAATTATTGAAATATCTTGACAAACCGGTGTATGAAATCCATTATATTTAATAGTGCTTTGTTCTCCAACATAGGCTTCCATGAATCCTATAATACATTCCCTGTTGGAAAATACAAGTTTATTAAAATCCAGGCAATTTGCAAATTCTTCATCCACCAACAATTTTCGAAGCTGTGATCTTTGAGGATTTCCAGATAATTTCCATCCAATATAGAAGCCAAGATCATATGTCATTTCATATGTGAAAACTGGATTCACCTTGTATTCAAGCGCCTTTTTGGAAACTGGCAAATAATCTCCTACACGTAATTCTGCGCCTTCGACACCTACTATTCTCCCATCTACCAATTGCAAGAAGGATTTGGCTTTGGTCGCAATCACTTCGCGATTTCCTTCTGTTACTATCCTCAACATCGTATTTGTTCCATCTTTGTTTTCAACTGGATGTTGTGTAACTGCCTCCACACGTCTCCATACAGTATGTCCATCTTCTGTAGCACACGGGACCTCATAATATTCGTCGATGTCGCATAATTCCGCATAAGTCGTATCTTTGTTTTTCATATATTCGACTTTTTTCGATTTCTTCACATGATCTTGGACAAATTTACCTATCTCGACCTTCTCTATCTCGCCATTGTGATTACGTACTACAATCGGTGTCTCATATATCACCGAGTTTAAGGTAAGCTGTGTCGTCGGCTCTCCAATCGATTGACCTGCAATCACACCCACCATTTCTCCCGGATGCACCAAAGACTGTTTATACCTCAAATGAATCGACTCCAACAGGTATTCCAGCGCCTTCTTGTTGAACCTCTTTATCACCAGCAGTTCTTTCGGCGACAAGTAATAATGAAACAGGATTTGGAACAGTGGCGTCGGTTTTCCATAGGTCGTCTTTTCGAGTTTTTCATACAGGGCATCGATGAGTTCGAATGCTTCATACGGCGTAATGTCCACCGTCGAATGACTATTGAATTTCATCTCGCCCTGGATCTTCGAAATCATGTGTTGGAATGCGACCGGCACTTGCACCGATTTCTCGTCTGTGAATTGAAACACTTTGGCGACCAATTGGTCGCGCCAACCCAACATCATATCAATATATTTCTGGCATTTGGCCATCGTTCTGTCCCGCTGTTTCTTCAGTCGCGTAATTGTCGCTTTCGTATAGATATTTAGCAAATCCGTGTTGGACCCCTGATCATGAATCCCTGCAATGTCGTAATGCATATAGAGTTCGTCGACGCTCATCTTGGCCAACGGAATCGCCTGATTCTCCACCCTCGTCGAATCAAATCCGTCGTCGCCATATGAAAATTGCACGATTTTCGAACGATTATTGCGCACCGTCATATCATATTCCACCTTCAAATCTTCGAGTCCCTTGATGAGTCTGCGTTGAATATACCCTGTTTGAGATGTCTTCACTGCTGTATCAATGAGTCCTACACGGCCAGCTTGCGCATGGAAGAAGATCTCGGTCGCAGTCAATCCCGAAATGTACGAATTCTGGATGAATCCTCGCGCTTCCGGGGAATCGTCGAATTTACTGAAATGTGGCAATGTCCTGTCTTGGAAACCATACGGGATACGTTTGCCGTCTATATTCTGTTGCCCCACACACGACAACATCTGCGAAATGTTGATGAGCGAGCCTTTGGATCCCGAATTCACAATGGTCAGGAAACGGTTATTGGCCCCCAAACTCTTGTTGCTCAGTTTCTGCAATTCGCTCATGGCCTTATTCAAAATATTATTGACCTCCGTCTCGAACTCCGACATGTTCGATTTCGACGTGTTGTTCTCGAAAATTCCCAGATGCAATTTCCCTGTCAGCATTTGAACTTCCAATTTATGTGATTGTACGACTTGTTCGATCTTCACATAGGTTTCTCGGTTGGCAATCAAATCACTGACGCCTACACTGTATGAATACGACTTCATGTATTCAGTCACTATGTTCTGTAGATCGTCGATGAAATTCGACGCGGCCATGTGTCCATGTTCATTGCAAATTCGGTGTATGAGTCCGTTCGATCTTGCACCGAGCATACCTTTCGCCATTTGTCCGCTCAAATATTCGCCATTGCGCACTTCGAATATTTTGTCTTCTCCTCTGCTCTCATATTTCGTTTTCAATGTGATGGATGGAATAATTTGCGAGAGAACATCATAATTGGTGAGATCTTCGCGTTTCTCATTCAATGCTTCTACATCTACATTGTTGTATGCCATGAGTAGATTCATGACTTCTCTCGGCGTCATTTTCATCTTGTCGCGTGTAAATTGATACGTCCCCAACATGGAATCTTGGAAAATGCCGATGATCGGCGAATTGTTGGATGGACTGATAAGCTGCCAAGGAATCGCAGCCAAATGTCTTAATTCTGTTTCCGCAAGCACGTTCTGCGGCATATGCATATTCATTTCCATGAAATCCACAAAGTTTCCAATGTGGCCGGAGTACACCTTGTGCCTCATCAGGTTGATTAGACCATCATTTGAGACCCGTAACCATCTACTCTCTGAACCTTCTTCTTATCCTATCATAACGGACCTAGAAGCTTGGCTGCGGATTGCCCAATCCTTCACATTTTTACCATTGGGTTCGGCCATTAACCGAGTTCCTCAAACACGTTTCCATGTGTGAGTGGTAGTGAAGGTTCTAAGGGGTTTCCCGCAATTTGGTCACGTTGCTCCAGGAAACCTACGGTTTCCCCGGACACCCCTTCCCTTTATATATTTCAATAAAGGAGGGGTGTCCGGGGAACCTTGGTTCCCGGAACTAGACGATTATATTGTGAAATGCATTTATGCAATAAGCATTTCCCAGTAGATATTACACTGTTTTCCATACCAAGTATTATCTACAACTTAGTAAGCAGTCGCCTGTTGGGAACAAAATTTATCCCCATCAAAATCCGCATTGTAAGGTTTTGTTACGCCAACGTTCATTCGGAACGTGTCGCCTACCTTCATGATTTTCACGATATGGCACATCATCGACATTCTATGCAAAGACGGCTGCCTGTTGAATAAAACAGCGTCTCCATCCATCATGTGTCTGTGTACCACATCGCCATTCTCCAATCGTATAGAAGTCCTGTCCACATTTCGCAAAGACACCGATTGTCCATTCTTCCTCTCGACGATCTTGGCACCCGGGTATTTATCCGGACCATTCTCGATCAGTTTCAACAGGAAATCGCGATTCCGCTTATTCACCGTAATCGGTTTCGTAATATTCATCGCAATTTTCATCGGCACACCGAGTTGTCTGATCGAGAGATTGGGATCGCCTGTAATGACAGAACGAGCACTGAAATCCACGCGTTTACCCATGAGATTGCCTCGGATACGCCCGTTCTTCGAATTGAGTCGTCCCATAATGCACTGCAATGGCCGACCAGATCGTTGCGCCATAGGTCCAGTACCCTTCGTCTTGTTATTCACAATCATCGCCACGAAATACTGCAACACCATGGTCAATTGATCGATAATGACAGCATTCGCATTATTCTGTATCTTGTCCAACAGGTCGAAATTCGTCTTGATGATATTGTTGTAAATATGCGTCAAATCGTCTTCCGACCGCTGCTGTGCATCGTGTTTGACGGACGGTCTCACTGCCGGCGGAGCAATTGGCAACACTTTGCAAATCATCCATTCGGGACGCGACCACACTGGACTAAAGCCCATGAATGCAATGTCTTCGTCGCTAATTCTGTGGAATATTTTCATAATAATTTCCGGCGTAAGACGCATATTCACTGTTTCTGCTTCGGGTTCATTCGCATCGCCATCTTCCTTCTCCCTTCGAATTCTTTCCCAGATTGCAAATATTTTATCGAATCCTTCCAACTTGATCTTGTCCGGCTGTTTGCAGCCACATCCGTCGTCCGTCGTATCACCACATCGCTTGATTTTCTTGCAAATCGGATCGATATAGGACCACCTCTTCTCTGCATTCCACTTCAAAATATGCTTGTGCTGCGTCTTGTTCATGAGCAGTTTACTACACTTGAAACAGACGCAATGCAGGATCTTCATGATTTCGCGCATATGTTGGATAAAGAATACGGGTCTGGCCAGCTCGATGTGCCCGAAATATCCCGGTGTATTGATATATGTGAATCCATCTGTAGGACAAATGAGCCCCGGTTCCAACACGCCCATTCTTGGGTCGAATAGACCGCCGATCATTGGACGATTATTGATGTATGTTTCTTTTTTGGTAATCTCGACCACCGAATTCTTGCGAATTTCCTCCGGGGACAATATACTAAACTGAATCCCGATGATTCTCGAAGGGGCTTGATCTTGATACGAGCTTGCGTTGGATGACATCTGAAACAAAGCTATACTATATAGAAACAATTTTCTATATGGTCTTCCATCAATTTTATTTGCGTTTTTCCAACAGGTGATTTTATTATGCGGAAAATTCGAGGAAAAAAAAATGATAAATATCGGTTTCGTATTCTTCGTCTTCCAACATGTAAATTTTCTGCGTGTTTTGATCGATGTAACCGAACGTGCCCGTATCTTTCATCTGTATGAGATAATTGCAGTTGGGGTTGGTGTCGGTGGTTTCTTTTCTTGCAAAACAGAGGTTGGTGGAAACGGGGTCCATGGAAACTGTTAAAAACTCGTATGTGTTTGAATTGGATGATGATGCAGTTTTACTGCGGATTTGAACATATTCGAATGTTTTTATATCTGAGGTTTTCGAAAGATCTGTCATTTCCATTTTTGATAATGCCATTTTTTCTTTTCTTTTTATTATTCTATTTTCTTTTTTGATTGATGTTTTTGAATAACTAAATGAAAAAAACACGTTTTTGTGTTTTTTACTTTATTGTTTATATTTTTTAACTACACTATCTATCTACTTATCTACTTATCTACTTATCTACTTATCTACTTATCTACTTATCTACTTATCTACTTATCTACTTATCTACTTATCTACTTATCTACTTATCTACTTATCTACTTATCTATCTAAAACATATCAATATACTTACCAGTTTTCATCTTCTTCCTCATCGTCTGAAAGCTCGCACCAACTGCGTCTTTGATTAGTCGAAGCAATAGTCGCAGCAGTAGTCGCAGCATTGACCTTAGTCGTCGCTGTCGAAGAATCCGTTCGAAGCACTGTAAACATGGTTTGAAACAGTTCTTCCTTGAGAGATGGTTTGGGCGGTTCTCGCGCAAGAACTTGAGCAAAGGTTGGAATCGATGTATCCATTGGCTTTACATCAACGGGACTAGGACCGATAGGACCTGAGTGTCCCTTTGTTGCAACTTGCATCTCTTCCTCTTCAGAATCGCTCGATTCGTACTCTCCAAAACGGTTCTGATAGGCGGTCGATGCGGCCGATTTCTTTGTGACATCCTTTGCTTTTTGTAATCGGCGTACTTTGTAGGCCAGCTTCTTCTCGTACTTCTCTTTGGCCGCAATTGCCGGGCATGCGCTCTTCAAATGTCCGCGATTGAAACAGAAACTGCACTCATTATTCAAAATCGTAGGACAAATGACAATTCCCTTTGGTCCTGGAACCGACTTGGTAAAATGGCTGGTGAAGACGCGTTCAGAATGGCCTGCCTTCTCGCAGACAGCGCAATACTTCTTTGGTTCATTCTCAACAGTGTACTTGTTACGAACGTTGGATCTGTTGGATCTAGAGTAAGACATCTTCTTGTTGTGGTTTTCGGTGACTTGGTTTGTTATTGTTATGTTTCTGGGAAACTGGTGTGCATTGAATATTCCAGAAAAAAGTATTTCAATTTTTTACTTTACCCAATTTACGTCTTTTTCATATTTGATCTCTATTTGATCTCTACCTTTCTGTTAAACTGCACGTTCATCTCCAACATTCCATTTTTGTTTCGTACCTCCGTCATATGCAACACCATACTTGTTCTTTATCAACCATTTATTTACATGCGTGTTGTCGATCCATATATCGGCCAAAATACGCCCATATTTCTCATTCGCCGTATTGCTGATAAGCACAATTTTTCCCATTATCAGGCCATGAAGAGCATCTCTTGCTTTGATTGCTTTCTCTTTTTCCACTGGATCATGTGAAGTCATTTCAGGCGTATCCACATTTCTTAACCGCACACTGAATCGATACATTTTATTATCATTCGGGAATTTGGATACAACAGTAATGGTGTCGCCGTCGTATACTTTGACTACTTTTCCCATTTGAAGCGGCACAATATATGGAACCGCATTTTCGTAGGTTGCATCGGCCAATTCTTTACATGTAGGATATTTTCCCGAAAAACAAGCGCGATATAATGTCTGTCCCATGGTTTCTATGTTTATGTTTCTTCTTTTTCTCTTCGAATGATTATCAATTTTATTTCGAGAATTGATTAGGTGGGGGGGGTTCTAGATAATCCCTGTAGGAGTTTTTGATAGGGGGCTGAATCGGATATGTTTGAAGGATCGATTGTATTGAGTTCGAGAACCTGGTAAAAAAGTGCCAAATAATCGTAGCTGAATAAAACGGCGAGACCGATTTCTCGATCGGTGGAAAACATACATGCCGCTGCAAGATCAAAGAGTTTTTGAAATTCTTTTTTATTTTTGGTTTTTTCATAGACGCTATTTAGGAATTTGGAGGAAGCGGTTTCGTCGTAATCGAGTTCGTCTTTTGTTTCGTTGTCTATGGATTCATCGTCTTTTGTTTCGTTGTCTTTTGTTTCCTCATCTTTTGTTTTCTCATCCATGGGTTGTTTCGACATTTGAAAAAGAGTTCGCAGAACCTCTCTGTACTCGGCATTGTTTGAATATTGAATTGTATTGCATGAATAGGTTGAATTCATTATAATGAAAAAAGAGAGCTTATTTTTCTATGTGGTTCAAAAATGGTTAAAAAATATATGTACTATATATAATTAGATAATGGCTGCTCCTCCTCAACTTGCGGTTCAATTTCATAAATCAAGGTATGCTGATGATGATCATATAGGATATGCAGTGTTTAGAGGTGTTCGGTCATTGTCCGGTGCTAATGGTATAGATAATAATGTGTTTGCTCCTGTTGCTGGTGGTCGTTCTGTTGCTCCTGCTCCTCCTGAGGGTAATCCACTTGGTCCAAATGAAGCATTACCAAAAGGGTCGTATTATATTCTTGCGGTATATGAAAATCTAGCTCCTGATGGTCGTAATGTTGGTAGGTTTGGATATACTACTGATCCTCGTAATGCTAATAGTGTTGCAGCTCAACTTGCCGACGGCGAAATAATCAGATTCTATGCAGTTGCAGCGTTTACAAATCTACAAGGTGCAACCGACTCTATTCAGAGAGCAAATTCTGCTGCTCCTCCTACTAATTTAGCACAGGCACTCCAAATTCTAAGTAATGCAGCAGGAGCAGCAGCAGCAGCAGCACCAGGAGCACTGACTCCAATTGTAGGCGAAAATAATTTTCATTTATGGAGGTTGATGGTTGGAAACCACCCTAACCCTAATTTAGAATTACATCTACAATCTGATGCCAGAGCCAGATTATCACATGTTTATACAATTACAAGTTTAGAATTAGAAACATATAATGGTGGCCGTCTTAATGCGTTTATTCCCGGCAGACTAGATTTCAACGCATCAACTGTTGACAATATACATATTGCGTATATTGATCAGGGAAATGTTTTAACAATTACTTTACGCCGAGCACCTAACGTGAATGAAACACCTGAACAAATTAGAGGCGGTGGTAATTTGATAGGCGGTGGTAATTTGAGTGGGACAGATTTGATAGGCGGTGGGACAGATTTGATAGGCAGTAATTTGAGTGGGACAGATTTGACAGGCGGTTATTCCGCACCTCAATATTCTATCGGCGGCGGTCGTTACAAAACAAGTCGTACTTACAAGAAAAAGAGATCCAATAAAAACAAGAAAAATAAAAATGATACGCGTAAATAAATATAATAAATATAATAAATAAATAATAAATGATATTATTATTTATATGGAAGAAGAAGAAGCAGGACGATTGTTCAATCAACGAAATATCAGAGAAGTCGATAAATCCAAAAGACCTACATCAGCACCTATTACATCAGCACCTATTAATAACGACAAAGCAGTAAGACGTAAATCATTCTCTGCTGCTGATACAAAACAATCACCTCTAACAGAAGATCAAGTATCATCAGTAGACACCGGTGATGATTCAGCAACAGAAGTAGTATCTGATTTAAAATATGATTCATCAGAAGAAGAATCTAGTGATGATGATTCAGCAACAGAAGTAGTATCTGTTTCAGAATCTAGCGATGATGAATCAGATATTTCAGAACAAGGACAATCTGATTCAGAAGAAGAAGAAGAAGCTGGTCAACAACAACCACAACCACAACAAGGAGAACCTGTTGAAATAAAATTCTTTGAAGGAGATAAACCGAATGAAGGATATGCTATTTTTAGAGGTGTAAAAAGCTCACAACAAGGTGGTGTAGATTATGAGTCTCTTGAAGATAAATACAGTCTGGCTAATCAGGTTGAAAATCATATGTATCCTAGAGATGCAATACCAGAATATCCGTATGGTTCTTACTATTATGTTGCATTTTTTCACAATCCCAATACAGATGATGTTAATAGTGATATTTTTAGTAATAATATACCTCAAAAAACACGTTTATTTTTTAGATGTATCGGAGCATTTCCAAATTTACACTTTGCAACAATTGCAGTTCAAATCTTACTCAATTACCCTCCTATACCCAAAGCCACTAAGCATTTATTTACAGAACCTCTCGATTTTTTTCATAATATATTAAGGATTTCTAATATTCCCGAATACACTACTACAGGATTTCTTGATTCTCATTTTTTTATAAATGAATCTAATTTTGATTTATTGTATATGTTACATAGTAGAAAACAATTAAAATTAAGATTCAAAAATAACGATGAAAGATCAGATGAATATAATATAGATCTAACTATTGGCATTGGTGAAAGTGAAACAACAGAACGAAAACCAAGATATTACTATAATAAAGAAATTATAAATAGTATAAAAGAAAATATGGTAAATAGTAGAAACATGCAAGGTGATTATCACGCCACACATATTAAAATAACAATTACTGATAGAAGACAAAATAACATTCCTAC